>ERZ1106915.1069-NODE-1069-length-27673-cov-3.248280_pt1 | contig 27673 bp, 35 predicted proteins | sample MGYA00403653_ERZ1106915 | MGnify/ENA primary metagenome ERZ1106915 (study PRJEB35170, sample SAMEA104062404) | human gut metagenome | biome: human gut; feature: human-associated habitat; material: faeces | place: Denmark | collected 2012-06-06 ... | reverse complement strand
AAATTCATAAAGATTTCGGATCCCAGAACTTTCCGGTGACTTTTTCTTGCAAAAACAGCGGAGTTCCTATATAATATTTGCGCAAATCTAAGTAACCGGGTTCAGAATGCGACTGCCCGGTGAAGGATGGAGGAAAAAAGAATGAGAGGCGTACACAGCGCGGTGGACGACATCCGCCGCAACGTATTCACAGAGGTGGCCCGCCTGGCCTATGAGGGCGGGGACCTGAAGCGGGTGGACGAGATCCCCTACAAGATGATCCAGGGCGAGGTGGCCCACCACCGCCACGACGTGTTTCTGGAGCGGGCCATCGTCCAGGAGCGGGTCCGGCTGGCCCTCGGCATGGATCTGCAGCGGGCCTCGGAGCAGATGCCCGTCTCCGCCAGCATCGATGAGGCGGCCACGGATCAGCGGTACTTCGAGGAGCCCCTGGTCAACATCATCCCCTTTGCCTGCAATGCCTGCCCCCCCAAGCAGATCCGCATCACGGACAGCTGCCAGGGCTGCCTGTCCCACCCCTGCATGAATGTGTGCCCCAAGGATGCCATCTACCTGGACAAGGACAAGCACTGCCATATCGACCAGGAGAAGTGCATCAAGTGCGGCCGGTGCTTCAATCAGTGCCCCTACCACGCCATCAGCAAGATCGAGCGCCCCTGCGCCGCCGCCTGCGGCATGGACGCCATCGGCTCCGACGAGCTGGGCCGCGCCAAGATCAACTACGACAAGTGCGTCTCCTGCGGCATGTGCCTGGTGAACTGCCCCTTCGCCGCCATCGCGGACAAGAGCCAGATCTTCCAGGTGATCACCGCCATGAACCGGGGCTCCAAGGTCATCGCCTGCGTGGCCCCCGCCTTTGTGGGCCAGTTCGGCAAGAACGCCACTCCCGCCAAGCTGAAGGCCGCCATGCGGATCCTGGGCTTTGACGATGTGGTGGAGGTCGCCATCGGCGCGGACCTGTGCACGGTGGAGGAGGCCAAGGACTTCCTGGAGGAGGTCCCTGAGAAGCTGCCCTTCATGGGCACCAGCTGCTGCCCCGCCTGGTCCGTCATGGCCAAGAAGCTGTTCCCGGAGCTGAAGGACTGCATCTCCATGGCTCTGACCCCCATGGTCATCACGGCCCGCATGGTGAAGAAGGACCATCCCGACGCCAAGATCTGCTTCGTGGGCCCCTGCGCCGCCAAGAAGCTGGAGGCCAACCGGAAGTCCGTCCGCTCCGATGTGGACTATGTGCTGACCTTTGAGGAGCTCCAGGGCATGTTCGACGCCAAGAGCATCGACTTCGCCACGCTGGAGGCGGATCCCAACGAGGGCATGAACGAGGGCACTGCCATGGGCCGCGGCTTTGCCGTGGTGGGCGGCGTGGCCGCCGCGGTGAAGGAGGCCATCGGGCACATGGATCCCAGCCGGGAAGTGCCCATTGAGTACGGCGACGGCCTGCGGGAGTGCCGCAAGATGCTGATGATGGCCAAGGCCGGCAAGCGCAACGGCTATCTGCTGGAGGGCATGGCCTGCCCCGGCGGCTGCGTGGCCGGCGCCGGCACCATCACCCCCGTGCGGGAGAGCGCCACGAATGTGGAGAAGTTCAAGAAGGAGGCTGCGGAGGTCAGCAGCACCGCCAGCCCCTTTGTGGACCGCCTGAAAGACGTGGAGGAGCGGTAAACCGCACCTCAACAGCAGCCAAACAGAAAGGACCGCCCACAGGGGCGGTCCTTTTTTGCGCGGGGTCCGATTCAGACACAGCTCACAGCTGATACAGCAGCACCATCAGGGGCATGGTCACGATGCACAGAAGGGTCGTAAAGGCGTTGATGGCGCTGGCGTAGTCCCCCTCGTGGCCGTAGACCTGGGCGATCTGGGTGACATTGGAGGCGGCGGGAGCGCTGGCGGCCAGCAGGCTGATCAGCAGGATGGACTCCCCGTCCGGCACCAGGGAGGCCAGGCCGGAGAACTTCAGAATGCACAGCACAATCAGCGGTGCGGCAATGAGACGCAGGAAGGCCACTTTCCAGATGCTGCGGATCCGAAGGACTGCCAAAATATCCTGGTCCCCCATCAGCATCCCGGCGATGATCATGCTGAGGGGCCCCACCATAGAGGCCATGGAGTCCATAGTGCCCTCAATCACTGCGGGCAGGGTGATGCCAAGGGCGAACAGAAGCACTCCCGCGAACACGGAAAGGATATTGACGTTCAGGAAGATCTTCTTCAGAGAGATGGAGCGGTCTCCGCTGAGCAGGATGCGGCAGTGGCTCCAGAGGGGAAACTGTTGCACCAGCTGGTACATACTGGAGAACACCACCCACTGGGGCCCCAATATGGCAGTCACCAGGGGAATGATCAGGTTACCGCAGTTGGAGTAGATGACCGAGGCCTGTTCTACCGGCGTCAGGTGCAGGGGGCACCGCAGCAGGGCGGTGAAAACGAAAAACAGCACGTGGATCCCAATGGCGGTGCCCAGGGAGAGGGCAAGCCCCTGGAGCAGCTCCGGGGTGCTGTCAATTTGAAAGGCGGTCACGATGACACAGGGGATGATGAGATACAGGCATACCACAGACATCACCCGGCTGTCCGTGGGCTTCAGTAGCTTCAGCCGAACCAGCAGCCAGCCCAGAACGATGCACAAAAAGAGCTGAACGATCTGTTCAAGCAGCAGCAGAACCATGAGAAATCTTCCTCCCTAAAAACAAGCACGGTTTTTATCCTACCATGGTCTGCCGGGAAAAACAACCGGGAGATTCAGATTTTGTTAAAAAAACCAGAAAAACGCCCCCGTCCAACGGACGGGGGCGTTTGCGGATCTGTTCAGCTCTGCCTCAGTCGGTGACATAGGGCAGCAGAGCGATCTGCCGGGCACGCTTGATGGCCTCGGTCAGCTGACGCTGATGCATGGCACAGGTGCCGGTGGTCCGGCGGGGCAGGATCTTGGAACGCTCAGACACAAAGCGGCGCAGCTTGGCGGCGTCTTTGTAATCGATATACTCGCACTTGTCCGCGCAGAACTGGCAGACCTTGCGGCGCTTGCCGCGGTTGGGGCGAGCGGGTCTCGCTTCACGATCAAAAGCCATGAAATGGTTCCTCCTTTATCAAAAGTCAGAACGGCAGTTCGCCGTCCTCTTCGCCGATCTCGGCGAAATCGGATTGTCCGCCCATCGGTGCCGCGGAGCGGCCGCCCATGGGGGCGCTGTAGGAAGCAGGCGCGCCGCCGAAATCGCCGGCGCTGTCCCGTTTGGAATCTCCGAAGTAGACGTTGTCAGCCACGACCTCGGCGCTTCTGCGCTTGCCGCCGTCCTTGTCCGTCCAGTCGCGGATCTGCAGCCGGCCCTCCACCACGGCCATGCGGCCCTTGGTGAAGTACTTGCTGACGAACTCCGCGGTACTGCGCCACGCCACCACATCGATGAAATCCGTCTCCTTCTCGCCGTTCTGGGACTTGAAGTCCCGGTCCACGGCCAGGGAGAAGGATGTGACAGCGGTGCCGCTGCCGGTGCGGCGCAGCTCGGGATCCCGGGTCAGACGACCCATAATGATGATCTTGTTGAGCATCGCAATGCCCCCTTACTCGCCCTTGCAGACGATCAGGGAACGCATGATGCCGTCCGTGATCCGCAGAACACGGTCCAGCTCCTTCGGGAAAGAAGGCTCGCTGGTGAAGGTCATCAGGACGTAATAACCCTCGGTCTTGTAGTTGATGGGATAAGCCAGCTTGCGGCTGCCCCACTCTTCCACTTCCACAGCGGAACCATTCTGCTCAGCCAGGGTCTTGAACTTGGCCACCAGTGCGGCGATGTTCTCCTCACCCTGTGCAGGGTCGATGATATACACGACCTCATAATTGGCAGAAACCTTTGCCATATTTGCACCTCCTTCTGGACAAATGGCCCCCATTCGGGATGGGAGCAAGGATATGCCTGCAGACTGCAAGCCCTATTATTATACCGGAAATTTTGAAATTGTCAAGGAAAAATCTCACTTTTTTCAGTCTGGGCAAGATAGTATATTCAATGCAGAAGAAGTCAGACGACTTTTTTCTGCATATTTTTTTAGCCGGAGGCGGAACGAGGTGAACGAAATGGAGGCTACGGTACAGAGAAAAACCCTGACCATGGAGGACCGAAAGGTCCTATCGGAGATGTGGGCGGCAGGAGAGCGGGCTGCCGTAATCGCCGTGAAACTGGGCGTATGCCCGGATACCGTGTACAAGGAATTGAAGCGAGGATATACCGGGGAACTGAACGAGCTGAGCCGGCCGGCCTATGACCCGGTGCGGGGGCAGGCAGAGTATCAGCGGAGGCTTAGAAACCGCGGCCGCTGGCGGCGGAACAAGGGGGATCACAATGGAACAGAAGCAGAGACCTGATGAAACACGGAAAACGGAGCGGAAGCCCATCTCCGTGGAAGAGGCAAACAGCCGGGCATATCAAGAAGCCCTGGCAGAAGAGTGCACCATCACGCTGGAAAAGAAGCCTGGGAGCGCCCTGTTTCACCGGACGATCAAAGCGTCCAGCGCACCGGCGGCCTTAAACGGGATCGCCTGCCTGATTCGGGAATATGCGTCTATCACCGGAAAGACCCCGATTCAAATTTTGGCGGTGCTGGCCACCGTGATGACTTTTCCAACCATTCAAGATCAGCAGAAGAAGGAGGACGAGTGATATGGAGCAGCAGTTTTTCACAATCCAGATCGAGCGGCGGGAGACCCGCATGGAGCGCCTGGAGCGGCGGAAGAGAGAGGCGCGGAAAAGTATCTTCGCCGCTGTGCTGGCCATCCTCGCGGCGGCGGCTCTGTTCGCCGCACTGGCGGTCACGGAACCGGTGATCGTCGTGACGAAAGAACCGGATCAGAACCTCCAGCCGGTGGCGCTGATCGTACCGGAGGCGGGCGAGGTATGAAGGAAGATCGTCTGTTTGAAGTGAGGCATCAGGAGCGCCCCACCGTGCAGGTGCGGGCGGTTGACCGGCTGCGGGCCATCTCGGCGGCGGCCCGTGAATGGGGAGACCGGTGGACGGAGATCGCCAGAGACTGCGAGGTCTCCGACCTGGGCCCGGCGCCGGAACAGAGCGGAAACGGGGGGCTGCGGGGTGAGCAACGCAACGGCGGAAAAGGCAAGGACGGTCCTGCAAGAGCAGATTCGGAGAATGCCGGCCGTGATAGAGGCGGCCGGCGGGCCAGACGCGGAGGCCGGCGTCCGGATATATGTGATGGGGATGCTGGCGATGGCGAGAAAGCTGGATCTTCTGACGGTTGAAGAGTACATGGACTTGCTTGCGCAGATTGGGTAGGAGGACAACATGATTAGTGAAAAGGGACTTTGCAAGGTGCTTTCGGCTGCCTACAAGGGCGGCGGATATTCCGTGATCCCCGTCCAGAGGAGGGTGGAAACCGCTGCCAGAACCTGGCGGCGGAACGAGATCATCCTGAACGGCGCCACCTGGGCGGTGCGCTGCCTGACAGAGGACTTGCCGAAAGAGGCGGCTGTCCAAATCGTCAAGGACGTGGGGTATATGCCCATGGACCCGGTGAGCGTCCAGAAAAACCAGCCGAACCAGACCATGCTGGAAGACGTGGCCGACATACGAGGGAGCCAGCTGGCAGAGCTGCGGGACGGATCGTCCATCATGGTGAAAATTCCCGTGATCTTCCGGGACCGATGGCAACTGTACCAGACAACGACCGGCGCTGTCTATGCCTTCGACACGGAGCTGCTGAAACTGATCGACTTTAAGGAGGCGTCGCCGGAGTGCCGCATCACATCCCACGGGAACATGGCTATGTTTGCCTGGGGAGACGAGATGGTATTCCTGGCGCCGGGGCGGTTCTCCCGAGACAACGAGGAAAAGATCCTCTACATAGCAGGGATGGACTGGGAAAACCAGGTGGAGGCCGACGACCCTGTGGTGAACCTGAACCTGTTCAACGCAGATCAGGACGAACCCGTCCTGACGCCGGAGGACTAAGCCGGAATGGAACATGAGGGATACTACTTCGACGTGTCATACCAGCGAAGCAAGGATGGGCCTGTAGGAATGATAACCCGGCCAGATATAGACGGTGTGTTGGAATGGATCCGGAAGAACGGCGAGAATATTCACTTCGCCATCCTGCTGAAAATGCCGGGAAGCGCAGACGGTCTCGCGGATCAAGAGGTGTGAGATGGGGACCAGATTTGAGAGGATCACGGAATCCCTGGATGACCTGGCCGCTGTACTGGCCAGCATCCCGACCACGGATGCGCCGTGGGACACAGCATTTGAGCAGACCTTCTACGCCAGCTGTTCCCTGGAAAACTGCGATGACTGCCTGCACAAAAACGTGGACCGGATCAAGTGGTGGCTGGGAAAACAGATGGCGCAGGGCTTCCTGACCAGGAAGAGCGAGCGGTACGGGTGGTTCTCCACGGCAAAGAAGCAGGAGCTGGTGGACAAGCTGGGGCCCATTGAGCACCAGGCGGAAGAACTGTTTGAGGTGCTGTGCGACAGCTACTGCAGATATACCAGCGCCGCCAGCGGAAAGACCCAGGATGAACTGCTGGATATTTGCGGGGGCTGCCCGCTGTCCAGGCTGGGAGATTTGATAGGGGTGTAAACTGTGGGGAAAATCAGGTGCCCGGAGTGTATATACCGGGCGGCAAAGTTTTCGGAGTACGCCTGCGACTATGCGGGGATCACCGGGCATACGAGACGGGCCGTCCCGCCGGAGCGGTGCAAGCATTTTGAACCGGGAAAGCCGCTGGCGGGGACGAGAGGCGAGAAGCCAAAAGGACGGCCCATCTGCATCAATCCGGTCCGCCGACGGACCCGGTACGACTGGGAGAAGGCCAAGAGGCTCTACGACCAGAAGTGGAGTGATCCAAAGATCGCGGACGCCATGGGGTGCAGGGTCCAAAGCGTCCGGGAATGGCGGAAGCGCGAGAAACTGCCGCCATGGCCGTGCTCGGAGCAGGTCATGGCGAGAAAAGGGGCGGCAGGATGAAGAGCCAAAACGCTCAGACGACCCTTCTGAACGAAATCATCGTAGACAGTTTTGCCGGAGGCGGCGGCGCTTCTACGGGCATAGAACTGGCCACTGGACGGGTTGTAGATATAGCCATCAACCATAGCCAAGACGCCATCCTCATGCACAAAACCAACCACCCATACACCGAGCACTACCAGGTGAGCGTATGGGATGTGGACCCCATCGAGGTGTGCCGGGGACGGCCGGTTGGCCTATTGTGGGCCTCCCCTGACTGTAAGCATTTTTCCAAGGCAAAAGGCGGAAAACCGGTGGACCGGAACATAAGAGGATTGGCCTGGATCGTCCTCCGCTGGGCGGGAACGGTTCGTCCCCGTGTGATTATTCTGGAGAACGTCGAAGAGTTCCAGACCTGGGGGCCGGTCCGACGCGGACGCCCGGTGAAGTCAAAGGCCGGACAGACATTCAATCGATTTATTTCCCAGCTGGAGGGCCTGGGCTATGCTGTGGAGTGGCGGGAACTGGTGGCGGCGGACTATGGAGCGCCGACAACGCGAAAGAGATTTTTTCTGATTGCCCGCTGCGATGGGCGGCCCGTTGTGTGGCCGGAACCGACCCACGCGCCGTCGGGAAGCCGGGACGTGCTGGAGGGGAGAAAAAAACCGTGGAGGAGCGCGGCGGAGGTCATAGACTGGAGCCTGCCGTGCCCTTCCATCTTCGACACGCGGGAGGCCATCCGGGAGAAATACGGGCTTTCCGCACAGCGGCCACTCCGACCCAACACAATGCGGCGGGTGATCCGAGGAGTGGACAAGTTCGCAATCAAGGCACCGGAACCGTTCCTGGTGGTGGTAAACCACGCCGGGGACTTCCGGGGGAAGAGCGAGGCGGACCCGCTCCAGACCGTCACGGCCAAACATGGGTATGGTGTGGCCTCTCCGCTCCTTGCCCCGCTGACAGTGACAAACACGACCAACAGCACCGGGGCGCCCGCGTCCGCCCCCGTGCATACCGTAACGACGGCGGGAAATCAAATGCTGATTACCCCGACGCTGGCGGCCATAGGGCAAACTGGGGGCGGTGAGCGGGGTCGGAAAATCACAGAGCCAACGCACACGCAAGTGTCAAAGGCGGAGGAGTGCCTGGTGGCGACAGCTTTGATCCAGTATCACACAGAGCAGTCAGAGCATGTGAGAGGGCAGAAGATCACCGGGCCGATCATGACCATTGACGCCGCAAACCGCTACGGACTAACGGCGGCCAGCCTGGTCAAATACTACGGGAACAACCAGCACGGCCAGAACATCCGCGACCCGCTCCACACGGTAATATCCAAGGACCACGAGGGCCTGGTAACCGCTCACCTGGTTAAGATGAAAGGAACGAACCTAGGAGGACCAGCCACGGAGCCGGTACAGACCATCACCGCCGGTGGAAGCCATCATGGCGTGGTCACCACGCGGATCACCAGAGCGGATTCGGGAGCGGATCTTAAACACTGGCCGGAAATCCGGGAGCTGCTGAATACATATTGCGGCTATGACCTGGGGCCGGAAGATGTGATCCTGTTCAAGATCGGCGGCGTCTGGTATTACATGTCGGACATTGGCCTGCGCATGTTGACGCCGCGGGAACTGTACCGGGCAAACGGATTTCCGGATGATTATAAGATCGACCGGGACTACACCGGAAAGGCCTATGGAAAGAGCAAACAAGTGGCCAGGTGCGGCAATGCGGTACCCCCTCCCTTCGCCGCGGAATTGGTGCGGGCCAATCTGCCGGAATGGTGCGCGGGCGTGGAGATCAGCACCATGGAGGAACTGGAAAAGGCAGTGGCAGTATGAAAGGAATTCGGAGCATGGACATAAAGGACCTTCCTCCCTGGGCGCAGGCCCAGGCGGTGAACCAGATCATGGCCAGGCAGAGGCGGCAGAACGGAAGGAGCCGGGCCCCCTCCCCTGTCCCTCTGGACGATGATGAAGAACCCCGGCGGACCCACACCAAGTACCACAACCGAAAGGCCGCCCGGATCACGCCAGAGGGAAACACCCTGGAATTTGACAGCCAGAAGGAGGCCCGGAGGTATGACGAACTGGCGCTGCTTCTGGCGGCCGGGAAGATTCGGGAATTGAAGCTCCAGCCGGAGTACACGCTGCAGGAGGCATACACCACCCTGGAGGGCGTCCGGGTGCGGGCCATCCGGTACCGGGCGGACTTCTCCTATGAGCGGGCCACGGCGCCGGACTGCTGCGGAGAGGTCCACTGGCTGCAGGTGGTGGAGGACGTGAAGAGCGAGGCCACCAAAACAAGGGTGTACGCCATCAAGCGGAAGCTGATGCACGAGCGGCTTGGCATCGACGTGCGGGAGGTATAGACGTGAAATGGACGGATTGAACTTCTGCGGGTCCCTCCACATTGTCTGCGGCCACGCAAGCGAGCGGGGATTCTGTACATTGAACAGGTGCCCGGTGGTCCTGGACGAGTTCCAGGCCATACGGGATCACTATGGACCCACAGGGCCGAAGGGCCGGCCGGGGGCGTGCCCGAAGTGTAATTCGACAGAGATTTACTGGGACAGCAAATACGACGTTTTCCTGTGCCGGAAATGCGGATGCAGTAATTTGGGAGGCAACATGAAGAAGGCGACGTGCAGGGGCTGCGGGGCGCCCATTGTGTGGATCAGGACGACGGGCGGAAAGAGTATGCCGTGCGATGCCCAACCGGTTCTTTACAAGGAACGGAAAGGCGCCGCGGGGAAGATCGTCACGCCGAACGGCGAGGTTTTGAGCTGCGACCTGGACGTGAAGCCGGGCGAGGCCACGGGGGTCGGGTATATCTCCCACTTTGTGACCTGTCCGCAGGCGGAGAGGTTCAGAAAAAGAAAAAATGGACAAAAAGATTCTTGATGTGACCTGCGGCGCCAGGTCCATCTGGTTCAACAAACGCCATCCGGCGGCAGTGTACTGCGATAAGCGCCGGGAGCAGTTTCGGCATCTATGGAAAAACGCCGGAAACTGTACGCTGGACATAGACCCTGATATTGTATGCGATTTCACGGATTTACCCTTTCCGGACAACTCCTTTCCTCTGGTAGTATTTGACCCGCCCCACCTAACCGGCGCAAAAGAAACTGCGTGGCTGGTCAAAAAGTACGGAAAACTGGATGAGACCTGGCCGAAGATGCTCCATGACGGATTTCAGGAGTGTATGCGCGTACTTAAACCGGATGGGGTGCTCATTTTCAAATGGTCAGAGTACGACATCCCGGCAGCAGAAGTCTGGAAGGCTATCGGGCAGAAGCCGCTGTTCGGCCATCACAGCGGGAAACAGAGCCGGACTTTTTGGGGCTGCTTTATGAAGTTGGAGGAGATGAAGATTCTGGATGCCGAAGATTGAGTTATATCACGATAATTTTCAAAACTTCAAGCGGTACAACATTCCAAAGGCCCAACTTGTGATTGCAGATATTCCGTATAACATCGGAGCAGATGCCTATGCCAGCAACCCCATGTGGTATCAGGGCGGAGACAACAAAAACGGGGAGAGTAAACTGGCAAAGCAGAGTTTCTTCCACACGGATGGTAATTTCAAGATTGCGGAATATATGCATTTCTGCAACCGCCTTTTGAAAAAAGAGCCGAAAGAAAAGGGGCAGGCCCCGGCCATGATTGTATTCTGTGCATTTGAACAGATACAGACGGTGATTGACTACGGAAAGCAATATGGCTTTTTACATAACTATCCCCTCTTCTTTGTCAAGAACTACTCCGCGCAGGTGTTGAAAGCCAATATGAAAATCGTCGGGGCCACAGAGTTTGCCGTGGTGTTGTACCGGAACAAACTGCCAAAATTCCGTAATAATGGCCACATGGTATTCAACTGGTTTGAATGGCGTAGGGACAGTACCAAGGACTACCCAAAAATCCATCCGACACAAAAGCCCGTTGGATTGCTAAAGCGGTTAATCGAAGTCTTTACAGATCCGGGCGATATTGTCATTGACCCATGCGCCGGGAGTGGGTCCACCCTTAGGGCCGCTTATGAGTTGGGCAGAAATTCTTATGGGTTCGAGGTTGACCGGAATTTTTACCAAAAGGCAGTAAAAGAAATGATTGAACCGGCGAAAAGAGCGCCAGAGTTTGAGCAGATGGAGATGCTGGAGGGGATGGAATGAAACCGATTTACGAGCCGAAAGGAAAAGCCAAAGAATACGGTGACTATGCCTTGAACATCTATACCGGATGCCCGCACCGATGCTATTACTGCTTCGCACCGAGCGTCCTGCATCGTGACAGGGAGAAGTTTCACATAGATGTGCGGCCCCGCGACGGGATCGTGGAGGCTACAAGGGCGCAACTGAAGAAAGAACATATCATAAGGAAAACCATCCACCTGTGTTTCACCTGTGACCCATATCCGACCGGCTACGACACCACGCCGACACGAGAGATCATCCAGGTTTTGAAGGAACACGGGAACTACGTCCAGATTCTCACAAAAGGGGATGGAAGCCGGGACTTCGACCTGCTGGACGGGGAGGACTGGTACGGGGTGACCATTGACGGTTCCGCCGCAGGACCATACGCGCCGAGTGACCGGCTGACCGACCTGTACGCCGCGAAATGCAGGGGAATTAAGACCTGGTGCTCCTTCGAACCTGTCCTATATGCTGATGCGGTACTGGACTGCATCGAAAATTGCCACGACCTCTTTGATAAGGTGAAGATCGGGAAGTTGAACTACTACCCGTCAAATATCGATTGGGCAAGGTTTGGACGGGAGGCGGAGGCGCTGTGCCAGAAACTCGGCCTGGACTACTACATCAAGGAGAGTTTGCGGAAGGAAATGGAGGCCCAGCCATGACGCGGGAAATTCACACCTTGTCAGTCCCGCAAGGCGTGCCGGCAATTTCAAAGGAGGACGGAGGAGCATGGAAGATCTGATTCGGAAGAAGGACGCGATGAAGCCCCTGCTGCTGGCATACCGGGAAATCCAGCGGCAGGCGCGGGAGAGTGAAAAAGAGGGAGATGCGGCAGTCTCGTGCATTTTCGGGGCGCTTTCCGGGGTATTTAAGGATCAAATCTGCTGGGTCATGGAGGCGCCTGCGCGGGGAGCGGACGCCGGCGAGATCCTGCTGGATGCGGTGGAACTGTACGGTGAGCGCGCCCAGGTGGACATGATACTGGAAGAGATGGCGGAGCTTTCAAAAGCACTGTTGAAGCTGCGGAGGGCGCAGAAGTTCCGTGAGCCAGGCCAGCGGCTTCTCATGGAGGATGTGGCGGAAGAGATCGCGGACGTGCAGATCGTCCTGGACCAGATGAAACTGCTGTTTCCGGGTTGGGAGACCTGGATGCAGAAGAAGCTGCAGAGGCTGGAAGAGCGGATCGAGAAAGAGAGGACGAAAGGTGCAGTCGAAAGAAGAGATGCTGGAGATCGAGCGGCGGCTGCTTGTGGAGATGGGCCAGCGGTACGGCGCCCACCTGGAGACGGCGGCAGCGGCGAGGCGGGCTCGGTCCAAGGAGAGAGTGAGGCGAGCACGTGAAGCAGCGCTCCAAAGAATATCAGCGCCTGGTGGCTCTGGCGGCGGAGGCAAAGCGCCGCGGGATCTCATACGGCCAACTGATGGCAAGCACAACGGAGTATGAGCGGTACCAGATCACACAGAAGAAGAAAAAGTAAACGAAAGGGGGTGCCGCAGGTGTTTCGGTACAAGAAGTCCATTCCGGTCAGCTACGAGCGGCAGGGGTACATATACTTCTCTTCCCTGCTTTACCGGGAGCTGCCGGAGGGAGCACAGCGGAAGATCCTGAACCTGTGCCTGGAGACCGGGGGCGAATACTACCAGGCCCTGTTCGAGTTCGTGACAACGGACGCAGGCGCACAGGCGGTCTGCCTGCGGCACCACCTCTCCCCGTCCGTGCTGGAACGAGCCGTGCGGAGATACTATGAGGCGTTCCCGCGGAAGATTTGATATGCAGGCGACCGGGGCCCACTCCGGGCGCCTGCGTCCTCCCCTTATCTATGACCACAACCCGGTAAGGGTCACGCCTGCTGCGGCGGGCGCTCCAGTGCGATTCTGGTGAGCCGGGCCCCTCCCCTGCCGTCCGTGTTGACGGCTGCGTTCCTACGTGGAGAGAGCGGCGGCGGGGGATTCTATGCCGCACGAGCGCATCAGCCCATGTATCAGGGCCGGAGGGTCGCGCCCTCCATGCGGCAAGCAACCCGCCCGCTGCAGCGGCGGGGCGCGGCAGGGCTTCGGGAACGCTTACGTCTGCCGCAGAGTGAAGCGCCGGAGAATGAGCCCATTACTCCTGAACTGGGCTTCGGGCCAGCGGACAGCCTGTACAAAACCCGCAAGATACCCGGCGCCGCCGGGTATATGTCCTGCCGCGGGTGCATGAGCCGGGCGGGGCCTGCGAAACGAGATTCCGGTTTAAGTCCCATCAAAAAGCCACAAACGCCCTGGCCGCCAGTACACGAGCATTGAGGTCCTCCGAAGTGGAGGGGAGCCAAAATATGCCGCCGTCAATGCTGGGGACGGCACCAACGAGGGGCCCTGCGTAGACGATCAGACGAAAAGGCTTTCCGGTCATATACATATTAACATTCGCGCGCGCACGCGCGAATGTGGGCTTGGTAAGGGCCTAAGTTTTCGCCAATAAAGCAGATAAAAGCAGAAAGGGGGCATCTCCGTGGAGGGATACTGGATCGTCCGGACGTATGAGGCGGGCAACGTGGGAGAAAAAACAAAATTTTTCGTCCCCGGTGCTCGCCCCACGAGATCACAGCGCCGTCTGCGGGACGCCGCCCGGAAGCAGGCGCAGAACGAGTACAGCGCGGAGAAGGCGCTGGCCCGCCTGCTCAACGCGAACTTCACAGAGGGAGACCTGCTGGTAGGACTGGACTATTCGGACGAGGGGCTGGCGCGCCTGGAAGCCTGGGCCCTCCGCCAGGGCCTGCCCATGGAGACCGAGGAAGAGCGGCTGGACGCCATGCGGGCGGCGGCAGAGCACGAGCTGCAGCTGATGATCCGCCGAACAAAGCGGGAACTGGACAAGCTGGGGCTCCCGCTGCGATACGTGGCCGTGACCTCCGACATGGACGGAGACACCGGGGAGACCGTGCGGGTCCACCACCATCTGGTGGTGGACCGCGCCGTGCGTGACGCTTTCGTGGAAAAGTGGGCGGGCCTCGGCGGCGTGGACTGGAAGCCCCTCTCCCCGCAGATGGACTACACCCCCCTGGCCTCCTACCTGATCCGCCAGGTGCGGCGGGTGCCGGATCACAAGAAGTACATCTCCAGCCGGAACCTGGTGCGGGTGCAGCCGAAGGACCGGATCGCCATGAGCGAGGCGGAAGTCCGGGTGCCGAAAGGCGGCGTGCTGCTGTTTCGGGAGGCATACCACCCCGGTCTCTCCCAGTACATCCGGTACATCCTGCCGGAGAGCCGGCGGAAGCGGCCCCCGGGGAGGCCGGAAAAAGCAGAATAGGCGGCGGAGGCTCGGGCGATTTTGCCGGGGCCTGAAACGCTATGGATTTTTTCGACACGACACCGCGCACGCGGGGGCCCGCACGCGCACGTGCGCACACGCGGGAGTGGCCGTTTGCAGGGTGTACGTTAAGTGAAAATACTTTACAGAATTTGAAAATTTGAAAAAGAAAAATGAAACGTCTGTATCCTTTGCGGGACAAGGGATACAGACGCTTTTTCGCGTCCGAAAAGTTGACGGTTCGACGCACGGACACCCTGTTAGACTGGTTACAGAGACCAGGGCCGAAAGGGGGCGGCCGGCATGGCAGGACGAGGAAGGCCCAGGAAGTACACACCGCGGACGCTGCGGAAGGCTGTGGAGCGGTATTTTGCCTCCATCACCCGGAAGGTGCGGATCACGGAGCCGGTGCCCACCGGCCGGTATGACGACAAGGGGCACATGATTTTTGAGCAGGTACCAGTCAAGAACTCCCTGGACGAGGAAGTCTGGATCACAGAGTACATCGTACCGCCGGAGATCGCGGCGCTGTGCGAGTTCCTGGAGATCGACCGGAGCACCTGGGCCAACTACCGGGACCCGGACAAAAACCCGGAGTTTTCGGAGATCACCCAGCAGGTCTACGAGCGGATGAAGGCGTGGAACGAGCGGGAGCTTCTGACGCGGCCCGGCAAGGACATAAAGGGAATTGTCTTCAACCTGGAAAACAACTACGGATACCGGGAACGGCATGACCTGGACTTCTCCAGCAAGGGGATCGAGGAATACCTGCAGAAGCTGGAAGAGGCTGGCGAGGGGCGCGGAAGCCTATGAACATCCTGAATGTGCGGGAGTACATCGAGACGTTCCTGAAAATCCGCACGAAGGACGGAGAGCTGGTGCCGCTGCGGCTCAATCAGCCCCAGGATCGGATGTACCAGGCAGTCAAGTCCCAGTGGGACGCCGGAAAGCCGGTGCGGATCATCGTTCTCAAAGCCCGGCAGATGGGATTCTCCACACTGACGGAGGCCATCATCTTCGCCATCACGGCAACCAGGTTCTATACCGACTGCATGATCGTCGCGCACAAAGATGAAGCCACCGCCAACCTGTTCCGAATGTCCCTGCGTTACTACGAGAACCTGCCGGAGCCGATGAAACCCATGCGGAAGGCAAGCAATGCCCACGAGCTGGTATTTGATAAGCCGGCCCACTACAAGGGCCGACGGCCGGGCCTGGGGAGCTCCATCAAGTGCGCCACGGCAGGCGGCAGCGGCGTCGGCCGGTCCGCAACACTCCGGTGCCTCCACCTGTCCGAGTTTGCCTTCTGGCCGGGGGATAAGCGGGAGACGCTGGCCGGTTTGTCCCAGGCGGTACCGGACAAGCCGGGGACCATTATCATCATCGAATCCACCGCCAACGGATACGACGAGTTCAAAAATCGGTGGGACGCAGCGGTGGAGGCCCAGCGGCGGGGAGAGGACGGGTACCTGCCTATTTTCTTTGCCTGGTTCGAGATGGAGGAATACCGTCGGACCCCTCCCCCGGGTTTTGAACGGACGCCGGAGGAACAGGAACTGGCCGAAACCTTCCGCCTGGACGACGAGCAGCTTGCCTGGCGGCGGTGGTGCATCGCCACCAACTGCGGCGGAGACCTGGATCTGTTTCATCAGGAGTACCCGTCCACACCGGACGAGGCGTTCATTTCCACCGGCCGCTGCGTCTTCGACAAGGCGGAGATCGTGCTGCGGCGGGAGCAGGTACGGGAGCTGCCCTGGGAACGGGGCGAGTTCCGAACCAGGAAGGACGCAACTGGGAAAATCATCGGCTGGGAATGGGTGCAGGACCCCAGAGGCGCCGTCCGTATCCTGAAAAAGCCAGAGAACGGCGTGCCCTACGTGATCGGCGGGGACACCGCCGGCACCGGAAGCGACTGGTTTGTGGGTCAGGTGCTGGACAACCGGACGGGAGAGCAAGTGGCGGTGCTCCACCACCAGTTTGGGGAGCGGATGTACGCCGAGCAGATGTACTGCCTGGGGATGTACTACAACACCGCCCTGATCGGCGTGGAGACCAACTACTCCACATACCCGGAGATGAAACTGGAGGATTTGGGATACCCGAAGCTGTATGTGCGGGAGCGCCTGGACAACTACACCGGAAAGATGGTGCCGGCCTTTGGCTTTGAGACCACGACCGTCACAAGGCCGGTGATCGTGGATGGGTTGAAAGACGCGGCCAGGGAGCACCTGGAGACCATCAATGACTACGAGACGCTGGGCGAGATGCTGACGTTCGTTTATGACGAAAACTGGAAGCCCCAGGCGGAAGAGGGCGCCCACGACGATTTGGTGATGGCGCTGGCCATCGCCCACAAGATCAGGGTGCAGCAGAGGACCAGTGTGGAGCGGACCGCGGCGGTGGGGACTGCCGTGTGGACGCAGGATATGTGGGACGACTTCAACCGGGCGGACCCCCAGGGGCGGGAGCTTTTGCTGCGGCTCTGGGGAACGCCGAAGTGATAGGAGCGTTGAGAGATGCCGAAAAAGAAGACGGCCGCAGTCAGGCCGGCAAAACTGGATATTTGGCAGCAGCGGCTGGCGGACAGCGACGTGACCTGGAAGCCCGAGATGGAGCGCATGGACCACCGGGAGCACCTGTACAACGGAGACCGGAAGCTGCGGCCGCTGGTGAGGGGCGACGAGAAGAAGGACGGGACCCCGGAGAACACGCCGCACGTGCGGAACATCATCTTTGAGAACATCGAGAGCCAGGTGTCCTCGTCCATCCCTGCCCCAAAGGTGACACCGCGGCGGCGGGAGGACGAGAAACTGGCGGAAAAGATCGAACACTTCCTGCGCTGCGAGCTGGACCGCCTGCCATTCGAGACCATCAACGACCAGGCGGAGCGGACGGTCCCCATCCAGGGCGGCGTGGGCTTCCTGGTGGCCTGGGACAACCGGAAGCGGACCCACGACACCGTGGGCGAAGAGGAAGTGGCGATGCTGCATCCGAAGCAGTTCGCCCCGCAGCCGGGCATCTACACCGGCATCCAGGACATGGACTGGTTCATCGTCCGGCAGCCCACCACGAAGGAGAGCATCCGGCGCCAGTACGGCGTGAATGTGGAAAACGAAGGAGAGCAGGAGCCGCAGGTGCGGGGCACCGGCGACGAGGACACGGCGGAGGACGCCGTGACCATGTACATCGGCTACGCCAAAAACGACCAGGGCGGGATCGACCGCTACGTGTGGGTCAACGATATCGAGCTGGAGGACCTGGAGAACTACCAGGCGCGGCGGGTGCCGGTCTGCGCGCACTGCGGCCGGGTGCGACCCCTCCCCGGGCAGATCATCCAGAACCGGCCGGCCCTCGCAGCGGAGGTGGAGCAGGATGCCGCGGCGGCGGAGGTCCGGCGGCAGATCGCTGGCCGGGCCCTGGCCATGCAGCTGGCACAGGATGTGGCCGTCGGATTGGAGGGCGGCCTGGACGCCATGGCGGCGGAGGACGCAGCGGCAGGTGCGGACGAGCCCCAGGAGCGATACGACGGCGGCCCATGCCCGTGGTGCGGGAGCACAGAGTTTTCCACAAAGGAACAGGACTACGAGGAAGTGATCCTGCCCATCACCACCAGCGCCGGCCTGGTGATCCCGGGCGAGCATCCGGAGATCGACGAGACCGGCAGAGCGGTCACACGGCCCACCAAAATCCCCTTCTACCGGCCGGACGTGTTCCCGGTGGTGCTGCAGAAGAGCGTGAGCGTCTATGGCCAACTGCTGGGAAACAGCGACGTGGACGTGATCAAGGACCAGCAGAACACCATCAACCGCATGGAAAAGAAGATCATCGACCGGCTGGTGAAGGCCGGGACCCGGATCACGCTGCCGTCCAAAGCAACGCTGCGGATGGACCCGGAGGACGGAGAGCGGTGGTACCTGGATAGCCCGGCGGACAAGGCCATGATCGACGTGTACCAGTTTTCCGGGGACCTGCAGTACGAGCTGACCTACCTGGCCACGGTCTACGAAGAGGCCCGGCAGATCCTGGGCATTACGGATTCCTTCCAGGGCCGGACAGACCCCACGGCCACCAGCGGAAAGGCCAAGGAGTTTTCTGCCGCCCAGGCGGCGGGGCGCCTGGAGAGCAAGCGGACCATGAAGCAGGCGGCCTATGCCCAACTGTTCGAGCTGATGTTCAAGTTTTGGCTGGCGTACTCGGACGAGCCCCGGCCCATCAGCTACAAGGACAACGAGGGCAACACGGTCTACGAAGAGATCAGCCGGTACGACTTCTTGAAGCAGGACGAGGACGGGCAGTTCTACTGGGACGACCAGTTCCTGTTCAGCTGTGACACTTCTGCCCCGCTGGCCTCCAACCGGGAGGCCATGTGGCAGGAAACCAGGATGAACCTGCAGACGGGGGCGTTCGGCGACCCCAGCAGCACAGAGACGCTGATCCTGTTTTGGAGCAAGATGGAAGAGCTGCACTACCCCGGGGCCGGGTCAACTAAGAAATACCTGGAAGAGCGGCTGCAGCGGGAACAGCAGCAGGCTGCCCAGGCCCAGCAGATGCAGCTCCAGATGCTGGCTTTGCAGGCCCAGCAGCGCGGACGGCAGGATGCTGCCTCCGCAGTCAACCAAGGCAATCAGGCGCCGACGGGAGGATAACTCGAAGGGGAGCGGGGCTCCCCCTCGACCTCCCCCACCACCAGTCTGCGGACTGGTGACGCCGCCCAGGGCGGCTGGGTCAATGTATTTTCGCCACGTACACGCCGCGGCGAAAATGATTTGAGATGCAATTCGGCGAGCTAGACGCCGGGAGCATATACGCATGAGAACGCGGGAAAATCTCAATCTGCAAGAAAGGAGGCGGCACCGACATGAAGGAAGGCGGCAAGCGCGGCGGCTTCGGCTATGTGGGCCGGATCAAGAACTCCGGGACCCAGGTGGTACAGGCCCCCATCCAGACCACTGTGTCCAAGAAGGGCACGGTGAAGACGGGCAACGACCTCCGGAGCGGCAAGAAGTAACGGAGGCACTTGCCACGGGCCGGTAAAACCGGGGCCCCCGCCAGAGCCCAGCGAAGCGGGTCTGGTGGGGAGAGGAAAGGCAACGGAGCGGTGCGAGACCTGGCCGAAAGGCCGGGGCGAGTGAAGCGCAGTTTGTCTTGACGATTACGCACGCCAACAGCGGGAAAATGGCAACCGGCCAGAGGCCGGAATGGAGGCATTATGGCCGGATTTGAAGAGAGTGATCTGTACGCCGCGTTTGGGCTGGAACAGCCCGCAGGCGAAAACGACCCGGCGCCCGCCGAACCGGGACCGGCAGCACAGACACAGACGACAGAGCCCCAAGCGGGCAGCGGAGAACAGCAGCCGGCGCAGGCCCAGGAGCAGGACCCCTCCCAGGATCAGGGAGACGGTGAGGCCCAGGGCGGCACCGACGGCGCCGGGGACGTTTCCGGAGCGGCCCCGGAAGAGGGCGGACAGGAAGGAGAACCCGCCCAGCAAACCAAGCAACAGCGGGCGGAGAATGCCGCCCGCCGGCGGCGGGAAGAGCAGCAGGCAGCCATTGACGCCGCCGTGAAAAAGGCGGTGGAGGAAGAGAGGGCCAGATCCAAAGGGCAGATGGACGCCTTCTTTGCCAAGGCGGGCCTGAAAAACACCGTCACGGGCAAGCCCATCACCACCATGGAAGAGTTCGACGCCTGGCGGTCGGACTATGACACCGCCAAGCTGCAGAAGGACTTGAAGGCCGGGAAGCTGACGCCGGAGGCCCTGCGGTCTGCGGTGGAGCAGACACCGGCAATTCAGGCGCTGAAAAAGCAGCAGGAGCAGCAGGCGGCGGAGGACGAGCAGCGCAGGCAGGCGGAGGCCAAGGCCCGGGTGGATGCGGAGCTTGCGGAAATCCACAAGATGGACCCCACCATCAACACGGTGGAAGACCTGCTCTCCATGCCCAGCGCCAAGGCGTTTTATGATCTGGTGCGGAAGGGCAACAGCTTCCTGGACGCCTTCCGGCTGGCCAACTTTGACCGGCTGCAGACGGCCCGGGCGGAAGCGGCCCGGCAGCAGGCCATGAACAACGCCAGAGGCAAGGATCACCTGACCGGGACCGGGACCCCACAGGGGACCGGCGCGGCCACCGTACCGGCGGACGAGATGCGGGCGTTCAAGCTCTTCAATCCGACGGCCACGGAGGCGGAGATCACTGCCTGGTACAACAAGCACAAGAAATGAGCGGCGCCCCGGGAGACCGGGGCGAACGTGAAAAGGAGGAAACCATGTTTCAGCCCTGGAAGAGCGACAACGGGGCTGTGCTCCCCTGGGAGTATCTGCCGGCGGAAGTCGGCACCTACCATGTGGGGCAGGCCCTGAACCTGGACGCCAGCACCGGCCAGTTGGAGGCCGTGGCGGCGGACCTAGAGACAACTCCCCCCTACATCTGCAACGCAGAGATCAAGGTGGAGACTGCGGGGACCCCCATCCCCGTGTCCCGGACGAGCCGGGACGTGATTTATGAGACCACCCTGCAGGCGGCGGCCTCGGGCACCGTGGCCGGTACCCGGCTGGTGATCAAGAGCGGCGGCACGCAGGTCGGCACCGGGGATGGCACCTTTGAGGTGGTAAGCCTGGACGGCACCACGGCGGGCAGCGTCGTGCGCGGCCGGTTCGTGGACCCGATCCCCGCCAGCGGCGGTGGCGGCTGATCGCTGATCTGCGGAGAAAGGAGATACGACAATGCCTATTAGACTTACATTTTCCGAGGGGTCCGGCCTGAACGACAGCGTGTACGGCAAGTGCCAGGCCCCCATCCGGATGTTCCTGGAGAAGCGGGGCGAGGCGTTCGAGCAGGAGAGTGTCGTGGAGCGGCTGTTCCTGATGGGGACCAGCGAGAACTACGGCGACCTTCTGACCAGCATGACCGCCATGGCGGGCTTTGAGCCCGTGGGCGAGAATGGCGCCTATCCCGAGGATTCCATGCAGGAGGGGTACCAGAAGCTGCTGGTCTATGAGACCTGGAAGGATTCCTTCTCCATCTCCAAGGAGATGATCGAGGATTCCAAGCTGATGGACCTGCGCAAGCAGCCGGCGGCCTTTATGACCAGCTATCACCGGACCCGGGAGCTGTTCGGCGCGGCCCTGTACGGCGGCGCCATCAAGGCGGCCTCCACGGTGAAGTTCAAGGGCAAGACCTTCGACATTACCACGGCGGACGGCCAGCCGCTGTTCTCTACGGCGCATCCCGCCAAGGTGTCCGGCCCCGCCCAGTGCAACCTGTTCAAGGACGCCTTTTCCGTGGATGCCCTGGGCCAGATGGAGACGGCCATGCAGATTTTCTGCGGCGACACGGAAGAGATCCTGGACGTGTCCCCGGACACCATTCTGATCCCGGACCTGGCCAGCCTGAAAAAGGACGTGTTCGCGGCCATCGGCGCTGACAAGGACCCTGCCACGGCCAACAACGCCTTCAACTATCAGTTCGGCCGCTGGACCGTGATCTGCTGGCCCTACCTGAACAAGTTCATCACGGCGGGCACCGCCCCCTGGATCCTGCTGGACAGCAAGTACAACGAGCAGTACGGCGGCGCGGTCTGGAATGACCGGATCCCGCTGGCGGTGCGGAGCACCATCGACGAGAACACCGACGCCAACGTGTGGCGGGGCCGTTCTCGTTGGAACGCCACGTTCAACGACTGGCGGTTTGCCGCCATCGGCGGCATCTCCACCGGCGAGGACCTGCCGGACTAAGCAACACCCGAAGCGGGCGGAGGATCGCCTCCGTCCGCTTTTCCCTTAGATTGTGAGGACGAGATGAAAGTCACGGTATATGCGATAGCGAAAAACGAGGAAGCGTTCGTGGACCGCTGGATGAACTCCATGCAGGAGGCGGACTGGGTGTGCGTGCTGGACACCGGGAGCACAGACCGGACCGTGGAAAAGCTGGAAGACCGGGGCGCAATCGTGCGGCAGGAGATCATCTCCCCCTGGCGCTTTGACGCGGCCCGCAACCGCTCCATGGACCTGATCCCGCCGGACACGGACGTGTGCGTCTGCACGGACCTGGACGAGGTGTTCCGGCCCGGCTGGCGAAAGCGGCTGGAGGAAGCCTGGCGGGAAGGCACGGAGCAGCTGCGCTACACCTACATCTGGAACTGGGACGCCCAGGGGCTGCCGGGCACCACGTTCCTGCAGGAGAAAATCCACGCCCCCGGCGTGTTCCGCTGGGCCCACCCGGTCCATGAGGTCCTGCAGCGGACAGATGGCCGGCAGGCGTGGGACGTGCGGTCAGACCCGGGGATCGTGCTGGAGCACCACCCGGACCCGAAGAAAAGCCGGGCGGAGTATCTGCCGCTGCTGGAGCTCTCTGTCCGGGAGGATCCGGAGGACGACCGGAACGCCCACTACCTGGGCCGGGAGTATATGTTCCGGGGGCGGTGGGACGACGCCATCTGGCAGCTCAAGCGGCATCTGGATATGCCGTGGGCCACCTGGAAGCCGGAGCGGTGCGCCTCCATGCGTTTCCTCTCCCGCTGCTATCTCGCCAAAGGCAACCTGCGGAACGGGATGATTTGGGCGCTGCGGGCCATTGCGGAGGCGCCGGAGTTGCGGGAGCCGTGGGTGCAGGCCCAGGAGGCCGCCTACGCGGCGGAGGACTGGGCGGGCGTCTGCTACTTCGGGCAGAAGGCTGTGCGGATCACAGAGAAGTCCGGCACCTACATCAATGAGGACAAAGCGTGGGGCTCCTACCCGTGGGACGCAATGGCGTATGCCTACTACCAGGCCGGAGACCTGCGGGCGGCGAAGGCGTGCGGAGAGCGTGCGCTGCGGGAGGACCCGGAAAACGCGCGCCTGTTTGGGAACATGAGGTTTTATGAGGGAGGCGACGGCGCATGAAGATCAAGGACGCCATCGCAACGGCAAGGGCCCTGACGCCGGACGCGTTCGGAGACGAGGCGCTGTTCAACTGGATCAACCAACTGGAAGGCCAACTGGCATCCCAGGTGTTCCTGATGGCACCGGCGGAAGTGGAACAGCTGCATTACACCTACCCGGAGGACCTGGAGACGGAACTGCTGGTGGCGCCGCCCTATGACGAGGTGTACACCGCATACCTGAAAGCCAAAGTGGACGCAGCCAACGGAGAGTACAACAAGTACGCCAACAGCATGGCCATCTACAATGCGGTGTACGCGGCGTTCGTCTGCTGGTTCTGCCAGCTCTATGACCCGGTTCAGGGGTACATCAGCGAGGAGGTATTGAGCGATGGGTAATTACAGCAATCCCCCCTATTACCTGTCTGCCTATGGGCTGGCGGTAAAGCAGGGATTCACAGGGACGCTGGACGAGTGGCTGGCGTCCCTGGTGGGCCCCACGGGACCCCAGGGAGCGGGTCTGGTGTTTGACGGCACCTATCCCACCCTGGAGGCCCTGAAACAGGCCCACCCAACCGGACAGGCAGGCGACTGCTACAAGGTGGGGACAGACGAGGATTACATGGCGTACTTCTGGGACCCGGAGAACGAGGACTGGGAGAGCCTGGAGGTGCAGGGACCCACGGGCCCCACCGGACCCACGGGCCCTACCGGTCCCACGGGATCACAGGGGCAGATCGGCCCAACGGGGCCCACTGGTCCCGCCGGTGCCCAGGGCAACACGGGCGCAACCGGCGCCGCGGGACCCACGGGACCCACGGGACCACAGGGACAGACCGGGCCAGCCGGCCCAACAGGACCGACTGGCCCCCAGGGCGCCACAGGCCCACAGGGACCCGGCGGAACAGGTCCCCAGGGAGAAACAGGACCCACCGGCCCGCAAGGCCCTACCGGCCCGCAGGGGCCGACAGGACCCACCGGCGCCACCGGGCCGTCCGTCACCGGACCCACGGGACCCCAGGGCGCAACCGGCGCCACAGGTGCCACAGGACCCACCGGCCCCACGGGACCACAGGGACAGACCGGACCGACGGGACCAGCCGGCCCCACAGGCGCCCAGGGGCCACAGGGAAACGGCTTTATCGTCAAGGGATACTACAACGACCTGGAGGCGCTGCAACAGGGACAGCCCTCGCCGGCGGCAGGAGACGCATACGGCGTCGGGACCGCGGCGCCGTATGACATTTACGTGTGGGACGCCGTGGGAAGCGAGTGGGTCAACAACGGCACCATCCAGGGCGCCCAGGGCCCGACCGGCCCAACAGGCCCTCAGGGCGGAACGGGCGCAACTGGCGCTACAGGACCAACCGGGCCCACCGGACCGACCGGCGCTGCCGGACAGGATGGCGCGGCAGGCCCGACAGGCCCTACCGGTCCCACGGGATCACAGGGGCAGACCGGGCCGACTGGCCCAACAGGGCCGGCAGGCGCATCCATCACCGGACCCACAGGCCCACAGGGAAACACGGGCGCCACGGGACCGACAGGACCCGCCGGCGCAACCGGACCCACCGGGCCCAAGGGAGACCCGACGACGGCGGACACCTTCACTGTCACACTGACGGCATCCGGGTGGAGCGACAACAGCCAGACGGTCAGTGACGAGCGGTTTGTGGTGAGCGGATACGCATACATTACAAACCCGGCTGACGCGGACTTTGCCAAGTGGGCGGCCGCCATGATTCGGGGGCAGGATGTGACCACGGCCGGGCAGATGGCGTTCACCTGCGAGGAAACGCCGACGGAGAACATCACTGTGAAGATTTTGAGAGTGGAGGCAGCGGAAGCATGAGCAGGACTTTCAACATGGTAGGCGGCGCCGGCGGCGGGATAAAGCTGGCGTCCATCTCCATCATCACGCCGCCCAACCAGACCAGCTACCGGCCGGGACAGACGTTCGACACGGCGGGGATGGAGGTGCAGGCGACCTACAACAACGGGGCGACGGCCATTGCAACGGGCTGGACCTTCTCCCCCAGCGGGCCCCTCTCGGAGGGGACGCAGAGTGTGACGATCCTTTACACGGAGGGCGGCGTCACGGCACAGACCACCCAGGCCGTGACGGTGCAGAAGGCCAGCATCGCCGTGCCCAGCCAGAGCGGCAGTCTCACCTACACCGGATCGGCCCAGTCCCCAACCTGGACGGGCTACGACCAGGCGGAAATGACCCTGGGCGGGACCACCACCGGCACGGGAGCCGGCAGCTACAACGCCACATTCACGCTGAAAGACACGGTGGGGACCCAGTGGGCGGACGGAACCACGGAGCCCAAGACGGTCCCGTGGTCCATCCAGAAGGCGGCAGGCAGCCTCTCCCTAAACCCGGAGAGCCTGACGCTGGACACCAACAACCCCAGCAAGACCATCACCGTGACCAGAGCGGGTACCGGCGCCATCAGCGCCCAGTGTGAGCCCAGCTCTGTGGCCAGCGTCAGCGTCAGCGGGAACCAGATCACCGTGACCGGCCTGGACAGCGGCAGCGCCACCGTCACCGTGAATGTGGCGGCGGACAGCAACTACAACGCGCCGGCAGCCAAGACCTGCAGCGTGCAGGTCAGCTTCTCGGAGATTTACGGCGTGGAGTGGGACGGCACAAGCACCAGCGTCTGGAGCCGGACGGACGCGGCGGAGCTGTTCTCCAACCCCTCCCCGGCGGTAAACAACGGAAATGGCAGCAGCCCGTTTGATAACATCATGCCCTGGTCCGGTATGCAGATCGTGGACGATGCCGCGGCGGGCAAGCTGGTGAGCATCCCGAAATACTGGTACAAGTGGACCAGATCGGGGAACACCATGAAGCTCCAGATCAGCAACGGGCCGGAGGACGGCTTCCTGGTCTCCCCTGCCCACGCGAACCGGGAAGACGGCCAGGGCGAGCGGGACGTGGTGTACGTGGGCCGGTACCACTGCGCCAGCAACTACAAGAGCCAGGCGGGCGGCCAGCCGGTGATCAACATCACACGGGCATCTGCCCGGTCCAATATCCACAACCTGGGGAGCAACATCTGGCAGTACGACTTCGCCATGTACTGGACGATTATGATGCTCTACCTGGTGGAATACGCCAACTGGAACAGCCAGGCCACCATCGGCTATGGCTGCTCCCCCAGCGGCAGCAAGTTCAACCTGGGCGCGACAGATTCCATGGTGTACCACACGGGCACCACGGCCGCCAACCGCACCACCTACGGCAGCGTGCAATACCGGCACATCGAGGGCCTGTGGGACAACGTGTTCGACTGGTGCGACGGCATTTACTTCTCCGGGTCCAATGTGTTCTGCATCAAGAACCCGGCCAGTTTCAGCGACACCAGCGGCGGCACCAACTTGGGCACACGAGCCACGTCCGGCGGATATATCTCCGGGTGGACGAACCCGACGGCCAGCGGCTTCGAGTACGCCCTGTACCCCAATGCCGTGGCGGGCAGCGAGAGCACCTACGTCTGCGACTACTGCAACTACAGCTCCAGCGGCGTTGTGTTGTTCGTCGGCGGCGACTACGGCCAGCACCAGGACCGCGGCGCTTTCTGCCTGTACGGCAACGTCGCCGCGTCGGGCGCGAGCAGCATCGGCTGCCGTCTCCAAAAACTCCCCTAAAGGGGAAGGGGTGCAGGGGGACGGGGGCCGAAGCCCCCTCCCCTTGCCATAAAACAAAATATCGGGGCCATCCCACCAGTAGTCCGGGTGCTCAGTTGGGTTCCTGGTTCTCAGACGACTACTGCAACTACAACTCCAGCGGCGTTGTGTTGCACGTCGGCGGCAACTACGGCCAGAACCAGAACCACGGCGCTTTCTACCTGAACGGCAACAACGCCGCGTCGAACGCGAACAGCAACATCGGCTGCCGTCACCTTGCCATAGGTTGCACACCTCCTTACTTCGCCTCAAACCGTTCCCACGGTTTGACATAGATGGGTGGGATCGCCGCGCGGCCCTTGCCGGAGATTGTGCCGAAGGGACGCGGTTTAGTACCCCCGAGAGGGCGTGGGAAATACCGCGAGGCAACAAGGAGAAAAACTTCCCATGAAACGAGCGAGAAACCTATTTGAAAAGCTGGTCAGCGACGAGAACCTGACGCTGGCCATTGACGAGGTAAACCGGACCCACAGGTGGCACCCACATCACAAGCCCAACCGGGTGGTGCGGTGGGTGGATGAAACGAAGCAGGAGCGGATGGCGGAGCTGCGGGAGATCATCGAACGGGGCTTTGAGCCCTCCCCGGCCACGCCGAAGCGCCGGTGGGACAAGAGCGCCGGGAAGTGGCGGAACATCTACGAGCCGCGGCTGTGGCCGGACCAGTACGTGCATCACGCGC
>ERZ1106915.1066-NODE-1066-length-27953-cov-85.193311_pt1 | contig 27953 bp, 26 predicted proteins | sample MGYA00403653_ERZ1106915 | MGnify/ENA primary metagenome ERZ1106915 (study PRJEB35170, sample SAMEA104062404) | human gut metagenome | biome: human gut; feature: human-associated habitat; material: faeces | place: Denmark | collected 2012-06-06 ... | reverse complement strand
CGTTGCTGCGTTCGTGAACATCATGCACCATCTTTGCAAGTGCCAGCACGACTTCAGGCTGGCGGAACGAGATTTTCAGCAGCTCCATCACCTGATCGTTGGTGAGTTCTTCCGGCGCAATCAGAAAACTTTCCAGCATTCCGGCACGGGTACACAGCCGATGCACACGGGCCTTGCGGGTCAGCTCCGGTATCTGGTGTTCCAGAATTTTCTCCCGGTGCTGGTAGTAGCGCAGCTGCTGTTCTGCTTTGGCTTTCTCGCTGCGGAGATAGGCGAGATCGGTTTTCGGTTGGGTCAATGGCATCACGCTCCTTTTCAAAAGTTGGTTGTATTCGACATTTTTATTGGTTCGTGGTACACTACACACAATCAATGTGAATAGAGGTGACTGCGTTGCTTGCGTTATATCTAAGTGTGCTTGATGATCGAAACTTTGAAGAAGATTTTACCGAGGTGTACAATACATACAAACGGCTGGTTTACCATACCGCTTACAAAATCATGGATGATTCGTATCTGGCAGAGGATGTGCTACAAGAGGTATTTTTGTACGTTGCAAAAAATTTTTCTAAAATTCATCGAGAAAACTGTCACGAACTCGCTGCTTATCTCGTTAGTTGTAGTAGAAGCCGTGCATATGATATGCTTCGCAAACAACGAGAAGAATTGCTGGAAGATGTCCCAAACGAACCAGATGCCGCTCCGGTGCCGGATGATGCAGCAGTTAGCACCGATAACATTGAACGTCTAACAGAACTGATTGGCCAAATGAAACCGATGTACCGTGATCCGCTACGCCTTTTGGCAATGGGATATACAAACCGTGAGATTGCAAAATCGCTGGGATTAACGGATGAAGTGGTACGAACACGGCTCTTTCGAGGACGAAAACTATTATGGAAGGAGATGAACAGCCATGAGTGAGCGGACAGACATTTCATTTGATGCGGCTTTGATGATGGCACTTCGTGCAGATGCGCAAAGAGAACTGGATTCGCTTCCAACGCCAAAGCAGTTTGAGGAAATCTACCCAGATACGTCCCAATGGGACGAACGAATGACAGAGGCCTTAAAGAAGAAAAAGCACCACCCAGTGTTGAAACGAGTACTAATTGCGGCATTGACACTCGTAATGCTGACGGTTGGTGCTCTTGCGGTCAGCGCTGATTTCCGCAGGGCAGTCTATACGATGATTCAAAAATTTCTGCCCATTGAGATGCAGCTGACTTATCAGGTGGATGGCGAACCGCTGGAGTGGCTCCCGGATGGATACAGCGACCATTATGTGCCGAACGGCTTTGAAATGGACGATGTGCAGAAATTTGAGCGAGCAGAAAACTTTTTACATGTTTACTCGTCAAAAGAAACAGAGGAAAGCTACACAGTCCGTTGCTCAATTATCCAGCCAGGGCAGCAGTCCCTGTTTGATAATGAGCATACAGTGTACGAAACCGTAAAGGTCGGAGAAGCAGATGGTGTACTTGGAACCAGTACGGATGAACATGGAAAGAATGTTTATACTCTAAGTTGGGAACATCGGGGGATTACACATACCGTTATGGGAAACATTCCATACGATGAGATTATGAAAATTGCGGAAGGTATCCGTTAAGAAAGCTGGACACTTGTGAGAGTTCACAAATGTCTGGCTTTCTTTTTGTCTGAACTTACAAAGATGGAAAATTTGAAAAATTTTCTCCTGAAAATTGAAACGAAGCGAATGCGAATTGCGTTGATTATACAAAGGCTCTTGATGGGAGCAAAAAAACGGAGGTGTATGTCTATGTCGAAAAAGCGTTTGTTGTCCATTGTTGTTTCAGCGGTGATTCTCTTGAGCTTTGCCTGCACCGCAATGGCCGCTGAAAAGTCTGAACGGTATGTAGGCGATAGTACGGTCAACGGATCTATTTACCAAACATACTATCAGGTTGATGCCCAGACTCGAACTGGAGTAAAGAAAATCAGCGTTTCAGGCGTTCTCTATGAAAAGGGGACAATTGGAACATGGCAAAAAGTAAGTAGCTGCTCAAACAGCAGCACGACCTCAACCTGCATGGTGAGCAGTAGCTTTAACACTAAGCCCGGAAAATCTTATAGGCTTGAGTATTCTGCGACCTTTAGCTATTCCGATGGACGGAGCGAAACCATTACCGGAAGTACCAGTAGATAAGTGGAGTTTGTTATATATTTCAGCAAGTTAGAAAGGTGTGAGGTAATTATAAAGGCGAGACCAACGCGAGTTATCCGATACCTAGCTATAGTCGCACTGTGCTTGCTTTTGGGCTTTATGCTTGGAAGAAAAAGCAAATATGAAAAACGAGATTATTTGAAACAATTCAAAATTGGAAAAGCAACATACTCTGAATCGTTGATATATGAGGCTTATGGCGGATTGCAAAATGATGGGATAATGTTAGCGGTATACTACGATGTGGATGCAGCCAAAATTATTCATCAACTCGATTCATGGGAGAAAATTAATGATTCTCCAACCATATCTTCTATATTAAAAAATGTGTCGTCATATTTTGGATTAGATTTTGTGATTCCTGAAATTGCAAGTGGAAATTTTTTTCTTTATGATAATAGTCAGCATAAGGAACTACGCTCGGAAGCCGAAATGAATACATTGCTTTTACATTCTGAAGATGTGAATTTTAGTCTCGTTGTCTGGGATGATGAGAAGCACACAATTTATATAGTAGAGTACAGAATTTAAGGAGGTTCGTTATGAAGAGGTTCGTATCATTAATTCTTTCAGTGTGTTTTTTGTTTTCGATAAATACTGTGTCTTATGCTGCTAACATAAGCAGCCGTAAAGCTAGCAATCCTGTTATTCAAAGCATGAATGATAAGTATCATGTTGATTTTTCGGGAATGTCGATAGATGAATTAAATAAGTTTATCGATAAGATGAAAGATGAAGATCAAACACGTGCATCTGGAAATTTGTTAAATAATACACAGCTTGCATGGTTGGCAGCTGCGCAAATTGCACGGGATAAGGGATATGAATGTGCGGCTCTTATGGTTGAATTCTCTGTATATAATATTGACTATTCTGAGAGTGTGACGGATTCTTCGACGCCATTGCTTGACAAGTTAAACACGACAACAGTTTTTAATAATTATAAAAACAAAGTACTTAATAGTGGCTTGAAAGATTTTAGTGGAGGAAGTTGGTCTTTTACAATTCAAAAGTCTGATAATGCAGATTTATTCTATGCATTGCATAGGGTAAGCACCTCTGGAACAGGCTTCATGATTGGTAATTCTATAATGTATTACTTGATTACCGTTCATGACACATTTGATTTTGCATATGACAACAACTATGACGACTTGTTTACTACTACAGTGAACAATTGGGCTTGGTTGTGCCAGCAGACGCATGTGTTGAATCCCATAGAGATAAATCTTAGCACGGCTATTGGATAAAAAATCAGTGGTATTTATTTTTTTGCGAAAGTAAAAGTTGAAATCTAAAATAAGGATGGCTCTAACGTATGAAAAATTTTACGGAGGTGTTTCCAATGCAGAGCAACTGATGTATAAGAAATCTTGTGTATACTCTAAAAGTAAAGAAGGAAAATTAAAATAGCTAGTGAAAAAATATCTCGTAGAATTTTTTTGAAAGCAAGTGGGATTGTGGCTCTTTCTTCAATGGAGCTTAACTCTGGGCTGACTGCTTTTGCAGATAATCAAAGTGATGGAAGCAAATCTCATATCGAGAGATACCATAGATACGATTTTGATACAAAAGAAGAATCTATAGAGGAAATTATAGTTGAAACCAATTCCTTCACGGATGGAGAGACAACTGCAGGCTATTTTCCAAATGGAAAGATTTCGGATATTGATCTATCCGATCTGTATGCGATTATCGGAAGCAATGATATCACTGTTGTTGATAATCCAACGGCAACACCATATTGTAGTACGGTATGCCTACAGATAACGACCAATAATGGAGGGACAAATTATGGTTCTGGATTTATGATTGGGCCTAATGCACTTGCAACAGCAGCACATAATCTATACAGTATAAAGGAAAAAGCCTACGTTAAGTCGGTAAATGTCGCACCTGCTCGATCTGATAATAGTAAACCTTTTGGAAGCGAAAATGTATCGGCAAGTTCGATGATTGTTAGTGATTCTTATCTTGCTGGAACAAGTTCGGAGGATTGGGCGATTATTACGCTCAAGAATAATTTAGGAACGAAAACGGGATGGCTTGGGTTACATTGGCAGTCTAGCAATTATTCATCATCACAGTTGGTGTATGCTTATGGCTATCCGAGCCAAATAAATGGTGCCGATGCGAGATATCGGATGTGTAAATCTTCTGGGTATATTAGAAGTCAGACTTCAAAATATCTCAAGGGCGATTGGGATTTGACAGGTGGCTTTAGTGGTGGTCCTCTTGTAGAATATATTTCTGGAGCTGGGTATGTAGCTATCGGAATCCATAAAGATGGAAGCACAATTGATGGTTCTTCATATCCAACTTCTTATACAGGGGCATTGAGAATAACACAATCGCTTTATACGCTGTTCCTTTCATACAGAGGTTGATAAAATGAAATGCAAACGGAAGATTATGGTTGGCATAGCATTTGTGGCAGTGGTTCTCTGCATTCTATTTCAATCGAATACATTCGGAAGAAAAAAATCGGAACTTATAATTGAAGAAGTTGACCTGAAGAACAATTGTATTTATGCGACTGCAAAAAATCAATTATATGATACGGATGACAATTATATAATTTATGGCGTATCAAACTACTTGAAAGGAAATCTTCAGTTGTCGTATCTTAAAGAAGGCGAAAGCATTCTTGTGATATCAAACGGTAAGGTGTTGCTATCAGATCCGTATCAATTTGATAAAATATACAGTATTCAACTGTTGCAATAGCGTTTCATTTTCTCAATAAATAATATAAGCTATTTACAGCTGCCTCCTCTGTTAAGTGGTGGTGCAGTGCTTATTCTCAATAACGATGCGATTGATGAAAATGATAGACCTTTTTGGAATTTAGAATTTTCTCAATAATCAAGCCCCCAAAATGGCAAACTTGAAATCATCGAGAGATACATAAAATATAGGGTTAAATCGACTTTCGTGTCGAAAAAACAAGTGCTAGAAATAGCAAAATCCATTGAATTTTAGAATGACATTTATAAGAAACCAGTAGATTTGCCTGATATTTGTGATTTCTTTGACCGTTGGGCCATTGATTTTGCACTACATTGATTTTGCACTACTATGAGCAAAGGAAAAACTTAAAATAAGCAAACAACCCGCCATTTGCAGCGACTGCAAGTAGCGGGTTGTTTGGCCTATTTAGAGGTTAGTCTTTCAGTTTGCCATGGTCACAGCCAAGTGAGAGATAATGCTCAATCTCACCACTCAGCACAAGCTGGACGCACTCCAAGGGCTTGTTGTATAGTAGCCAATCAAGTTCAGCTCGCTGTGCCGGGGTATTGCCGTATTCGTCCTCGATGGCAAGGCAGTCAATGGCAATGGCAGAGCCATCAGCGAACTGGGCTTCCACCCGGTTGGTGTCCATGTTGTAGTGGCAGGAAAGCACTTTTTGAGAGTGATTAGGGTCGAAATTCTGATTTCGTTTCATTTAAATAGCTCCTTTAATGATTTTAAAATTTGATTTTCAACGATATGAGGTCTCTTTTTTCTTTCTCTTAAGTCACCCAACCGCACTGCCCTGCATCGGTTGCACAGATCAGACTCTCCACATCTTTCCGCTGCATGAGCTTTTTCAGGATTCCGAACTGCTTTTTCGTGCTGGCGGACACCTGATACTGCCAATGTTCCGGCAAAATCGGAAGATCATCATACTTCCACTTTGCATACTTTTCATCATAGGCTTCCGGCTGGGAAAGTTCCACCAGATGCCCCACACACCAACTGACAAGGTAGCCATTGCCCTCCATATAACCGTCCCCGCGCTGATCTGCCCCGATCACTTTCGAGAGACTCATGGCAACCGAGGGCTTTTCCGCTAATACAAGCTTCATTCGATACTGCTCCTTTCGCAAAAAAATTAGCAGCCAGGCACCGAAGCGCATGACTGCTATGTAAGGAACGGTATTCTGTTTTAGGTCTACAAACTGGGGCTTTTATGATCTTGCCACAGCTTATCAGTCTATGCACGTCAACTGTTGAAACCGCCGTGTACCGAACGGTACGCACGGTGGTGTGAGAGGACGGCGGCTAGTCACCGCCTCCTACTCGCTTGTGCCCATGTTTCGGCCCTCCACATCATCACTCCGCGCATGCGTTGTGCCTCGCCGCAACGCATTCTGCCCCTCGCTGACTCATCGCCAGGCATCGCTGATGGTGTTCGTCTGCCCATCCTCACTTCTGCAGTATCTGCTTTTCGTTCTCCTGCACACGCCGCTCGAGCGCTGTATACTGCCGGAGCTCGTCCTCGGTAAATCCCCGGAACTTCGCCTGCTCGTAGTCACGCTCCGCGGCCGCGATATCCTGCAGCACCGCATCCGACGCCGGCAGCAGCTCGAGACGAATCATCCGCGGCTCGCGTTTTTTCTTCGTCATTCCGTTCGCGTCTGCATCCTGTGCCTCGCCACGCTTTCCGAAAAGACCGGTCGCCTCGGCTATTTCCGCCGCTTCACGTCGTTTCCTCGGCACGTCGACCACTTCGAGCATCCCGCGTGAGACCAGCTTCTGCAGCGCGGCGCGCAGATCCCCGCGGCTCATATGCATCAGCTCCGCGAGATCCTTCCGGCTCAGCGCCTTTCCGGCATCCTTTCGATCAGTCGCCTCCACGGCATCTTCCCGCGCAGGCATCTGCGCTTCAGCCCCTCGAGTGAGCGCCTTTCCCGCGTCCTTCCGATACAGCAGCAGCGACAGCTCCGCCAGCGTCATATCATACTTCAGCGCCACCGACTCGAGATAGCGCTCGAGCAGCTTCCGGTCGCGGTACTTCTCCACGATGATCCCATCCTCCGAAATCACCTCCTGCAGCGCCTGGCTCCGCTCCTCACCGAGCTTCTGCGTCCCCGGAATCGTCGCCGGGAACACGAAACCATCCTTCGCCGCATCCACTAGAAAATGATAGACCTGCAGCCGCTTCCGCTCATACGCATCCTCATCCAGCACATGCTTGAAGAAGTCGTTGTAGCACTCGAACATCGCGAGTTTCATCTCCACCGTCCGCGCGAAGCTGATCTTCTGATTCACCAGCGAACCCTTCGTCTTCACATAATAGTAGACCGGCGTCCGCAGCGCATAGAACGTCGTCGCATAGCGCACATACTCGAGATTAAACAGAAAATCCTCGCACCAGCTGAGCTTCGCATCCATCCGGATCCCGTGCGCCTCCACAAGCGAGCGCCGGTACAGCTTATTCCACAGCACCCCATAGTAGTAGTCCGCCGGGTTCTCCATCATGAAGCCAACGAACGCTTCACGCCCGATCACCTGGTCCGCGTCGATATCCCCCTTCCGCGACACCATCTCTCCGACGACACGATAGAAATCCGCGATCACCATGTCGCAGCCCGTCTCCTCGGCCGCCCGCACCATCAGCTTCGTCGCATCCGCCGTCAGCCAGTCATCACTGTCCACGAACTGCAGAAACGTACCCCGCGCCCGCGCGATCGCCTGGTTTCGCGTATCCGACACCCCCGTATTCTCCTTATGCACGACCACCACGCGCGCATCCGCCCGCGCATATCCGTCGCAGATCTCCCCGGACCGATCCTTACTTCCATCATCCATGAGGATCAGCTCGAAATCCCGAAACTCCTGATTCAGAATACTGTCCACACAGCGCGCGAGACTCTTCTCCGCGTTATACACCGGCACGATGATACTGACCTTCGGCTCCATAGGCACCTCCATCAAAAAACTACTTCTAGTTGTACCATAAAACCCTCCCGTTGACACTCGTATATTTCTGCTCACTTTTCCCGGGCCAATGTCTCGGCCCTCCGCCTGCTCACTCCGCGCCCACGCGTCCGCACCCTCCACCTTCTCACGTCGCGTCCACCCATTCGCACTCGTTGCCTTTATCGCGCCCATGCCTCCGCCCACTACCTCCTCACGTCGCATCGAAGCACCAATTCCCTCATGAAAATGTCATATTACAGCATAAATTCGCTCATGAAAGTGTAATGAAGCACGGATTATTCCCTCATGAAAGTGGCAAAATACTGAAAAGAACGCTCATAAAAGTGGCAGAGCACGGAAATCTGAGAGGAAAAAGAAGGTGCCATGGTGTTAAATTATTCTTATGATATTTCCGCTTCCTGATGATTTTTTTGAATTATCTTAACTTTAATATCGAAACTTAACTTAAAACAAGTTATAATACAAAAATAGAGTTAAATAGAAGGAGAACATATGGAATATCTCTATAAAGTTCTGGGAATTAAAGCGACAGTTCAGCGCGCAGAGTTTGACCATCTGCCCAATTATATAGCTGTAAGGTATCGTTTACAGAAGGTATCCATGGATGGACAGAAAGTGATTTTTCTTTATCCAAAGACAGAGTTGGAGCAGATCGAAGTGCTGAAAAAGCATATTGCCCGTATACAGAAAAAAGAGAACCTGCCTGTCGTGCTGGTGCTAAACGAACTCAGTTATCGTCAAAAGGAATATCTGCTTCGTGAAAAGATCCCGTTTATCGTAGATGGAAAACAAATCTATCTGCCGTTTATGAGCGTGTATTTGCAGGAGCGGTGCGATGCGGAGAAGCAGCCAAGAGAAGATCTGCTTCCGTCGGCGCAGCTGCTTTTATTGCATTTTATTTACGGCGGCACGAAAGAACTGCCGTCGAGCCAGGCAGCGAAGGATTTAAAGCTGACAGCTACGTCTATATCGAGAGCATCGAGACAGCTGGAGGAGATGGGGCTGTTGCAGATAAAGAAAGCTGGTGTGCAGAAAATTCTGCTGTCCGAAGATCCGCCGGAAGTGCTGTTTCAGAAAGCGGAAGAGACTCTGTTGAATCCGGTAAAGCGAACGGTCTATGTTCCGAAGGAGTATATTGGGGCGGATATGCTGGTAAGCGGATATTCGGCACTGGCAGAATATTCGATGCTGAGCGCACCAGCCGTCGAGTGCTATGCGACAGATAAAATATCTCAATGGAAAAACGTTATGACAAACAGACTTCAGGATTCGAAGACTCAGGTGGCGGTAGAAATGTGGAGATACGATCCTCGGATTTTAGCTACTGGACATAGCGTTGACGCGCTCTCGCTGGCTCTGACATTAAAAGACGATACAGATGAACGTGTTGAACAGGCAGTGGAAGAACTGCTGAGCGAAGTATGGAGAAAGATAGATGGTAGGAAAATATAAAGTAGTCACGCTCTGTGGCAGCACCCGCTTCAAAGAGCAGTTCATGGATGCCCAGAAGCGGCTGACGCTTGCGGGTTATATCGTCATCAGCGTCGGGCTCTTCGGCCACGCCGGCGATCAGGAAGTCTGGGACGGCATGGACGAAGGAACCCTCTCGAAAACGAAGGAAATGCTCGACGACATGCACAAACGGAAAATCGACATGGCTGACGAAATCTACGTCATCAACGTCGGCGGCTACATCGGTGACAGCACCCGCTCGGAAATCCAGTACGCCGAAGAGCACGGGAAACCGGTCCGGTACTACCAGAACATCCGTAAATAGGAGATGCTGAGTCAGCTTTCGGAGGCGAGACAGGATATCGCAGATGGAAAGTGCAAAACCGGCGCCCAGGTAGCCGAGAACCTGGGAAAAAAGTACGGATTTATATAAAGACAGCCGAAATCAGGCGTATGATGTGAAAAATTTTGTCGTAGAACAGTGCTATGATCATAGTGCAGAAAACCATCTGCAGCATATAGACAGGAGGAACGGATTATGAATACAAAGCAGATCATCGGCTTTCACAACCCGGATGAGGAATACGGATATTTGAGTAACTGGTATCGGTCGGATTTCGAAAAGGACGGCATCCGGTTTTCATCCATGGAGCAGTACATGATGTACCAGAAGGCGCGCTGCTTTCGGGACGAGAAGGTCGCCGCAGAAATCCTGAAAACCGATGACGTCGGCCGCATCAAGGAACTGGGCCGCCAGGTTTCAAACTATGATGAAAGCAGATGGAACGGCATGCGCCAGATCCTCGTCTACGAAGGCCTCCTCGCAAAGTTTGAGCAGAACGAAGACCTGAAGGCTCAGCTCAAATCCACCGGCGACGCCATCCTCGCAGAGTGCGCCGTCAAGGACCACATCTGGGGCATCGGCTTATCGATGAAGGACCCAGATCGACTCGACGTGAAAAAGTGGCACGGAACGAACCTGCTGGGGTATGCACTCATGATCGTACGAGAACGGGTGTGAAGGGCGAAAATCCAGATACCAATATAAATACGTATTTGATGATTTATAGATATGAATAAATGCAGATCAAAATGCGCAGAATATGAGCACTTATAGACATTTAATCAACACTATATGAAAATATGCCTATTATTTTTGAGAGATGCTGGATGGTAAAATTCCGAGTTGTTGAGCTGTTCTTACTTTCTATTTTATCAGATATCGCCTACAGAGTCCATAGCTTCATAGCTCAAAACAGTTCACCCACCAACCATTTGGCTATGTAAAGGGGACGGCTTTTCAGCCGCCCCACCGGTCAACGCTGCGTTAATCAGACAGGTTCATCGTCCGATTCCGCTTCATAATCCTCGTTGACATCCACTTCTTCGTCCTCGTCACCATCATCCTCCGGCAGCTGGAGCGTATCTTCATCCTCATCGTGATAATCCGCATCCGGGTCCGGCTGATTTTTCTTGGACGCAGGCTTTACGCCCTTCATCTTGATATAGAGATAACCGCCGCCTGCCGCCAGTGCAATCAGCACGACCACACCCAGAAAGCCGGATGCGATCTTTGTGACCTTGTTTTCCTTGAGCTGTTCCGTGCCGGATGCCGCCGCTTCTTCTGCGGCTTTCTTCGCTTCTTCCTCAGCTTTCAGCCTGTCCTGTTCCGCCTGCGCCGCCGCTTCCTTTTCGGCGGTGTAGGCATCGGCGGCATCCTCTTCCATCAGCGCCAGTAGGTCGGCTTCGTCCACAAGGTTCATAAAGTGGACGGTCTGCTGCCCCTTGGCGTTGCGGTCAATCACCAGATAGAAAGTCGCACCCGACTTCGACACCAGCGTGATAAACTGCTGTCCGCTGCCATCGGAATAGTCGGTGTGATAGTCGTCTACCAGCGTCAGATTGCCCTCCGGGGTCAGGGCACCAGAGGTTTCGTCCGTGACGGTGACAACATCTTCCTCCACCACTTCCGGCAGAACAGGCTGCTCCACCGGGGCGGCTTCGCCCTCAAAGGCAAAAGCGGGTGCCGCCATGCCAGCGCACAGCGCCGCCGATACCAGCAGCGCGCCCAGTTTCTTAATCTTCATCTGCATCGACCTCCTTCTCAAAAGTTGCACCCACGGCAGACAGCGCAGCCGGGTTCGGGGTAGCGGTTGCCGACTGCCGCAGCAGAGCAGCAAGCTGTTCCGGGGTTACATTCGCCGTGCGGACCATGTTGCTGACCTCAGCGGCTTCTTCCTCCTGAATCCGACGCTCCAAAACCGCAATGCGATTGTTCAGCTTGATGCGGCGCTCCTGCTCTTTCTTGAGCATTGCTCGCAGCTTATCCAGTTTTTCGCTCATAGTTGAACCCTCCAATCATTTTGAAAGCCGTCCAAAACCGGACAGATATTTCTGCCAGTAGGACGAGTGAATGTTTGCGTACTTGATGGGGTCTCCGGCACTGACCATCATGCCATTGCCAAGGTAGATTCCAACGTGACTTTTTCCGGGGGTATCATACGTTCCCTCGAAGAAAACAAGGTCACCGGGCTTTGCTTCTGACTCGCTGATGTGCTGGCTCTTGTTCCACAAGCCGTTGGCGGTGGTGCGCCCTACATCGTAGCCGTTCTGGTTGTAGACCCAGCAGACATAGCCGCTGCAATCGAACCCGGTTTCCGGGGTGGAGCCGCCCCAGACGTAGGGTGTGCCAACATACTTTTGGGCTTCCTTGTAGATGGCGGCGAACTCCTCATCCGTCAGGGCTTCTGCCGGAACCTGATAGTCGATACCCGGTGTGCCGGAGCCATCGGAGCCACCGGGCGGCAGTCCGCCGTTGAACAGATATGGCCGACCACCCAACGTATCCTGAAAGATCTCGTAACGTTTCCATTGGTCGTTATTCAGTTCTTCCCGAATGACCACTTCCAAGCCACGGTTCACCAGCTTGGTGTGGAAGATTTTGTACTCATAAGGTACCTGCGTGGGAACCGGGATTCCCAACGGGCTGATGACCCAGACGGTCATATACCGTATCTGCACCTCCACCCATGTGGTCAGCTTATACTGCTTCTTGAAGGTCTCCTTCAACTTGCCCTGTACCTCCGACCGGGTGTAATCGTCATACAAAGTGGTCAGGAACGAAGTCAGCTGCCATGGGTCGTGCTCGATGGGGTCAAGGTGGTACTGGTACTCGTTGTAGCCGGGGTGGTCGGTAGGGGTGCGCTTGATCTTTTTATCCAGTTCTTTTTCCAGCTTCTTGTAGTCCTGCTCTGCGCCCCGGATGTCCCTGTCCTCGGCGGAGTACATGGTCTGCCCGGACACCTGTGTGCCGCCGGAAAAGAGGATGCCGCAGGAGGAAAAGCCGGACATCACCATGAGGATGAGCAAAAGAAAAACGCCCACGATCACCAGAACGTGTGCGTTACTTTTTGCAAAATTGGCAATGCCGTTGACTGCGGTACTGACCACCGATTTTCCTTTGTCGATGACCTGTTCCATGCCAGACTTCGCAGCAGTGGTGCCATTGGATACCGCTTTGCCGCCTGCGGTCTGTGCCGCTGTACCCGAATGGGCGGTGGCATAGTGACTTTTACGGATTTCTTGCCGCTGTTTCCAGCGTGAAAGCCAGTTGGAACTGCCCTCGCCGGTGCCGGATGCGCCTGCATCTTGTGCCGCAGGCGGCTTCTGCACGGAAGATTTTGCGGTTCGGGCCCTTTTCTTGCCCTGCATCTTGGCTTTCTTTTTCAGCTTTCTGGCGTAACGGCTCTTGGAAATATCGTGGGTAGTCTCGGCAGCTTTTTCGCCCTCGCTTAAAGCCTGCGTGCCCACATTGTCGTCCTCGTACTGATCAATCTCTCGATGTGCCGCAGACCGGGCGGCAGCAGCGGCATACATAGCACGTTTCTGCTGCTTTGTCATGCGGGATGCTTCATCCGGGGTTATCTCGGCTTTGCCAAAACGCAAATGCTGGGATTTCTCCGCAGCTTTGTCTGCATCCTGTTTCAGTTTCTGCTTTTTGGGCACCGACTGCTCCACTTTAGACTTTTTCGGAGGGGAGCGCGTAGCCGTACGCTCCTTTTCCTCCTCGAATTTCAGCTTCGGCTGTTTCTCACTCATGCTTTTGCGCCTCCGCAACTTCGGAAAGGCGGGTCGTAAGGATGCGGTAGAGTTCAAGGTCTTTCGGGAAGTGGTCAACAAAGGGCAGGATCACGTTGCCGAAGAACAGCAGCCCTTCACCCTCACCGGAGTGAGTGACGTAGGAAAGCTGATGGGGCGAAATGTTCAGCTGCTTCGCCAAAATCTGCCGGTCTCCGTTCGCTTGATTGAGCATATAAACGAAGTCCGAATTCTCAAAAATATTTGATACTTCGGGACTTGCCAGCAGATCTTTGACGTTCTGCGTTAGGGCTGTCGGGATGCCGCCCCACTTACGAAAACGCTTCCAAATTTCAACGCTGTACGCCGCAGTCTGTTCTTCCTTCAAGAGCAAATGGAACTCGTCTGCATAGTACCGGGTGGATTTTCCGGCACTGCGGTTGGCGGTCACACGCCCCCACACGGCATCCTGCACGATGAGCATACCCAGCTTTTTGAGCTGCTTGCCCAGCTGCTTGATGTCAAAGCAGACGATGCGGTTATTGATATCCACGTTGGTGTGGTGGTTAAAAATGTTCAGACTGCCCTTGACGTAGATTTCCAGCGCAGCCGCCACATGGCGGGCTTCCGGTTCATCTTGCGTCAGCAGGGCGTTGTACAAGTCTTCAAGAATGGGCATATTCTCCGGGCAGGGGTCCGCAAAATATTTGCGGTAGATTAGATGCACACAGCGGTCGATGACGGTTTTATCCACCGGAAGCAGCCCTTCTTTGCCGCCCACCACCAGTTCACACAAAGAAAGAATAAAGTCAGCTTTCAGGGACAGGGGATTATCTTCCTCGGAGTAGTTGGCATTGATGTCCATGGGGTTGATGAACTGGGTGCTGTTGGGGCTGATTTTGATGACCTGACCCTTCAAACGATTCACCAGCGGCGAGTATTCGCCTTCGGGGTCGTTGATGATAATATCATCGTCCGTCACCAGAAACGCATTGGCAATTTCACGCTTTGCTGAGAAACTTTTGCCGGAGCCGGGAGTACCCAAAATCAGGCCATTGGGGTTCTTCAGCTTCTTCCGGTCCACCATGATAAGGTTGTTGGACAGGGCATTCAGGCCGTAATACAGGCTTTCTTTGCCAGACTGGTAAAGTTCCTGTGTGGTGAACGGAATGAAGATGACGGTGCTGCTGGTTGTCAGACCTCGCTGAATCTCGATCTGACAGTCTGCCAGCGGCAGGCTGCTCATCAGCCCTTGCTCCTGCTGGAAATCCAACCGGCACAGATTGCAGTTGTGCTTCTGGGCGATGCTGGATGCCTGAAAAACATTGTTTTCCAGTTCCTGTTCCGTGCGTCCAGTGTTCAGCACTAGAAAGGTAACAAGGAACATCCGTTCGTTCTGGCTCTGTAATTCTTTCAGCAGGGCTTTTGCATCTCTGCCGTAGGTTGCCAAATCCGACGGAATGATGTCGATATCATACCCGGCGCGGATTGCCTTTTTCTGCTCCTCGATCTTGCTGCGATCCAGTTCCGTGATGGTGCGCTTGACCGTCTTGATGGCCTTGTTCTGGTCAACGGACTGGATGTGCATGGTAACGATCTGGCTGGAATCCATATCAAGGAAATCCTTCAAAAGCTGATCGCTCAGGTCAGAAGCCGTAATATTCAGGAAGCTGACAGCCCCGAAGATGCCGCCCACCTGAAAGGTACGGCTGTTCTTAAACGCCAGCGCAGTGGGGGCAATGGCATCCTTTACGGACAGACCACTGGGCACAAGGTCTTTCCAGTTGAAGTGGAACTTGTTGGCTCCATCCATGTTCAGCATCCCGTGCATCAGCCGCAGACGCTCCGTACCGTCCAGCGGCTTTGCCAGAACGCCCAACCTGTGAAAGTTGTTCATCAGGTCGTTCTGGATGTGCTCTAACCGAGGTTTGACCTGCGCCATGCTGTCGCCCTCGATGCCATAGGTCAGGAATTTGGTCTTGGTCAGGCCGTTGTTGCCCTTGGAAAGCTGCTGCCGCAACATCTGGCTGTACTCGGCTCGCACATCATCAAAGCCATCCTGCTGGTACGGGATGCGGATGGACTTCTCGAAGTCCGCCGAATCGGTGGCGGTATTCACGAAGGACAACTCGAAGTGGATAGAGCTGTCGAAAAAGTTGAGAAAACTGCACCATCAGTATCGCTTATCTCTGTATTATTTCTCTCAGTCTTATTACATCGTAGTTTGGCCGGGTCTTGAAGCGTATTCTGGACGACTCCAGAATCGTCATTATCACGATTCAGAAAGCGTAGTTTTGACGATTCTGACGAAAAATTCTTCACATAGATGAGATCGGGCTTGCCCAGCCCCCTCCGTTTGCGTTCAATCAGGCCGTACTCTTCAAGTTCTCGCAGCAGCTTGGTCGCCTTTTTATCGGCACAGCCCAGTGAATCCTGCACTTCCTGCACGGTATAGATGATGAACACCCGCCCAGCCTTGTCCAACCAACCATTCCGGGCTGACAGGCTCATGCGGTCAAGCAGGATACCGTACAGCGTTTTGGCATCTGTGGAAAGCGGTTGGAAGCGGCTGTCATGAAACAACAGCTTGGGAATCCGGTAGAAGGAGAACAGCTCGCTGGACTGCCCATAGAAGTAATCAAGGTCTGCGGTTCTTGTCGGCTTTCTTTCGGGCATAGAGAATATCCCATTTTTCAGGTGTGGAACGGAATACATTGACCTGCTTCTTATAAGGGCAGTGGGCATACAGGCAGGTGCGGAACTTGAAATCGGGCCGATAGTACGGACACAGCTTGCAGCTGTCCGGGGCACGGTCAGAACCTTCGCCAGCGGCGATCACATGGTGCATGGAGTGCTGAACATGGCGCAGGGCTTCGTTTCGCTTGTGGCTCACTTGGCATCACCTCGTTTCTCTAGCGGTGTCATCAGGTCTTTGTAACAGGGAACCAGCACACAGGGCTTTGCCCGCTTGTAGGGGCACCCTTCGCACTTGCTGGGGCCTTTGGGCGGCTCAATCAGATAGTAGCAGTTCTCTTTGCCGAGAACACAGCCCTTCTTTCGATTCTTCCAGAAGAAGCAGTGCCGGCAATCTGCCGGGCGGGAAGCATGGTAGCGGATACCGTCCATCGTGACGGTCAGAACTTTTTTCATCGGTAAACCCTCCTTTGACGGATTCGGGAAGTTCAGCCCGAAAACAAAAAAGCGCGTTCCTCTTTCTGTTCCGAGAGAACAGCGAGTGAACGCGCTATGTATGGAGAAAAGTGTTTTACACGGTTTCGGGCAGGAATGTGGAAAATAGATTTACACAGTTTATCTTGTATTTACATGGATTTACAGGAAAGCGGCTACCAATTTTAGCAGAGAGCCGGAAAACAGAGTTCAAAAGGTGCTTTATGGGGCTTCATTAGCTGGAAACCTGATTTTATTAGCTGGAACTGAAAATTCTGCTAATGGCATTAGCTGGCTAATTTTGGTGATAGGTTCAAAATGAAAAATGCGAAGATCGTCTTTCACATGGAAAAATGACCTTCGCATTTTCTTAAAGGGATACCCCAGACAGGATTCGAACCTGCGGTCTCCTCCTTAGGAGGGAGGCGCTTTATCCAGCTAAGCTACTGAGGCATATTATGTATTATCGTTGATTTTTTGAAATTCAACGCGCTTGGAAACGAATATGCAGAATGATTTCTACACCGAAGTGACCGACTGCATTGCAACCGGGACGATGGTAAAGTTGTTGCATCAAGATTTGTTGGGAAAATCTCGATCCCCAGTCTCGCTTTTGATTAGAGCAATCACTTCTGCCCCCAAGGTATCAGGTTGACCGAATTCTTAGGAGGCTTGCGCTCTATCCATCTGAGCTACGGAGACGAATGCCCTATTATAATACAGCATTTTGCGGATAAAATCAAGTTGAACCGGAGGGCAAAATGGTGTATGCTATAGAGGAAATGAAAATAGCCGCGGCAGGCTTTGCCGCGTGCGGAGGAACTTATGGAAAAGGCAAAAGGGAAAAAGCTGTTTTACCGCCCGGCGGGCAAGCGCAAGGGAATGTATACGCCTACGCAGATCATCTGTGTGAGCTTTGTCATCGTGATCGCGCTGGGCACCTTTCTGCTCAGCCTGCCTGTTGCCAGCAAGCACGGGCGGCTGGATGTACTGGATGCCATGTTCACCGCTACAAGCGCTACCTGCGTTACTGGTCTGATTGTGCGGGATACCTGGACCCAGTTCACCTACTTTGGGCAGGCGGTGATCCTGCTGCTCATTCAGGTGGGTGGTCTGGGGTTGGTCACCCTCACCAGCTTCTTCGCGCTGGCTATGCGGCGGCGCATGGGCTTCCGCGATCTGCGGCTGCTGGGAGAAAGCGTCTCAGCGGACGGATATGCGCAGGCCAAGGACGTGCTGAAGATCGTGGTGGGACTGGCTGGCCTGTTTGAAGGCATTGGCATTGTGCTGCTACTGTTCGCCTTTGTGCCGCAGTTCGGGCTGGAAGGCATCTGGGTGAGCGTGTTCACGGCCATCTCGGCTTTCTGTAACGCGGGCTTTGATCTGTTTGGCCGGTTCGGCCAGTATTCCTCACTGGCACCCTATGTGAACAATTACTATGTTCAGGCCGTTGTGATGTTCATGATCATCTCCGGCGGTCTGGGTTTCATGGTATGGGTGGAGATCGGTCAATACCGCAAAAAGCACCGGCTTTCCCTGCAGGCCAAGGTGGTGCTGAGCTTCTCGGTGATCCTGTGGCTCGGCGGCGCGGCGCTCATCGCGCTGATGGAGTGGAACAATGCTGCCAGCATGGGCGGGCTCTCTGTGCCCGGCAAGCTGATGGCGGCACTGTTCCAGTCGGTGTCCACTCGTACTGCGGGCATGAATACCATCGACCTTGCGGCCTGCGGCCCCATCACCAAACTGCTGATGAGCGCGTTGCAGTTCATTGGTGCGGCACCCGGTTCCACCGGCGGCGGCGTGAAGGTGACTACGTTCGCCGTCATCATCCTGACGATCCGCAGCGTGGCTCAGGGCCGCGACGACTGTGTGATCGCAGAGCACCACATCGAGTCCAAGACGGTTTATCGTGCTCTGACCATTATCGTGCTCGGCGGGCTGGCGGCGGTTGGCTCGGCTGTGGTGGTGTTCTATAACACCTCGGACGCTGTGTCGGTCATTGACGCTATTTTCGAGTCCTGCTCTGCCTTTGGCACAGTTGGCCTTTCGGTGGGCGTTACCAGCCAGCTGAACCGGGGCGCAAAGATCCTGTATATGCTGGTCATGTTCATGGGCCGTGTCGGCCCGGTGTCGCTGGCCATGAGCCTGACGGCAAAGCCGGACGACAACAAACGGAAGATCATGCCGGTGGGGCATATCAACGTTGGTTAAACGATTTTGAATGCCCTCCTAGAGTTGCGGCTCCCAGCATCCACTTCATGCCTTGAGCGGCATTCGTGTCTTGCTGGCCGCGGCCCCAACAACTCCTCCCTGCTTCTGCCGCAGGCAGCGGTCGTCGTTGTTGTACTCTGGGCATGTTCAGTGGAATTTGATTTTTATTTTTCGCATTTGTCGCAGTCCTGACGCTTGTCAGGGCGAATCCCTTCCATCTGCTAACGCAGACCGCTCGCCTGCTTGAAAGCCCCACTGGGGCTTTCATTGCTACGCAACCGCAGGGCTGCTCCAAATGCATTTTCACGAGTGAAGTCGTAGAGATAAGCGTCAGAGTATAACAAAAGTGGGTGCTATCCGAAAATAGCACCCACTTTTTTGTATATTGAAAAATAAAATTTACTCTGCGTACAGAGAAATGATGTTCAGCAAGATCTCAGTGCAGCGGTCCATGCGCTCAGCGGTGATGCACTCGCATACGCCGTGGAAATTGAAGCCGCCGGTGCCCAGATTGGGGCAGGGCAGGCCTTTCCAGCTCAGCATAGCACCGTCGGTGCCGCCGCGCACCGGAATTTCCTCCGGTTCCAGCCCGGCCATGCGGGTGGCCTTGCGGGCGGTCTCTACTAAGTGGAAATGCGGCTTGATTTTTTCCAGCATGTTGCGGTAGCTGTCCTTGATCTCCACGGTCACGGTGCCTTCGCCGTACTTTCCGTTCAAAAATTCGGCAATATCCAGCATGTTGTCCTTCTTGAACTGCAGCTTTGCGGCATCGTGGTCGCGCAGGATGTAGCCCAGCTTTGCGGTGGTCACATCGCCGTACATCTGGCACAGGTGGTAGAAGCCCTGACGGCCCTCGGTAGTCTCCGGCCGGGCCGTGACGGGCAGAGCACCGTGGAACTCCATTGCTACGTTGGAAGCGTTGATCATGGTGTCCTTGGCGGTGCCCGGGTGTACCGAGAAGCCGCGGATGGTCACGGTGGCGGAAGCGGCGTTGAAGTTCTCGTACTCAATGGAGCCGGCATCGCCGCCGTCCACCGTATAGGCAAAGTCGGCACCGAAGCCCGGAATATCGAACAGCTCTGCACCCTCGCCGATCTCTTCATCCGGAGTAAAGGCGATACACAGCTTGCCGTGGAGCAGGCCTTTTTTCTGAATGGTCTCAACAGCGGTCAAAATTTCGGCAATACCGGCCTTATCGTCGGCACCCAGCAGGGTGGTACCGTCTGAGGTGATGAGGGTCTCGCCCTTCATGGAAGTAAGGAAGGGGAACACAGAGGGCTTCATCACCATGCCGGTGGCGGGCAGAGTTACGTCGCCGCCGTTGTAGTTTTCCCACACAACGGGCTGCACATTCTCACCGCTGGCATCGTCGGCAGTGTCCATGTGGGCAATCAGGCCCAGAGCGTGTTGATCCTCACAGCCGGGCGTGGCAGGCAGGGTGCCATAGACGTAGCAGTGCTCGTCCACATGGGCATCCTCCATGCCAAGGGCCTTCATCTCCTCCACCAGCTGGCGGGCAAGGTCAAACTCCCGTTCAGCGGAAGGATGCGTACCGGAGTTTTCGTCCGAGGTGGTATGCACCCGGACATAATTCAAAAGCCGTTCATAAGCGCGCATAAGGCACACTCCTTTTATATTTCAGTGATGTATACTTCTCAGTTCCTTTATCATACCCTCTTTTCCGACAATTTACAACTGTTTTGCGCGCATTCATATGGAAAGATGAATCCTCATTTTTAAGGTGAACAAAATTCATGCAGTAAAATGCATCCATCTGTGCAGAACGTGCTACAATAGGTACAAAATAAGCCGGGAGGGAAGTTTTATGACAACAAAAGTCTTTTTTTACACCCTGCGCCCCTACGATGAGCTGAGCATCGCGCAGCGGCTGGCACCGCAGCTGGACGTTGAGTTTGGCTCTACGCAGGAGTATCCCACGCTGGAAAACGCTGAACTGGCAAAGGGCTATGATGCCGTGTCGGTAACGCCCTGTGATATGAGCGCGCCCATGGTCAAGCGGTTTCACGAGCTGGGCGTAAAGTCCATCTGCTGCCGTTCCATCGGCTATGACCACGTAGACCGCGAGACGGCCCGGGAACTGGGCATGAAGGTGGCTAATGTGGACTACCCGCCAAACGGCGTTGCAAACTTTGCCATTATGCTCATGCTGATGAGCCTGCGCAAGGCAGGGCACATCCTCAAGCGCGGCGAAGCGCAGGACTACTCCCTGCAGGGAAAAATCGGCCGCGATATTTCCACCTGCACTGTGGGTGTGATCGGTACGGGCCGCATTGGCCGCACGGTGCTGCAGCATCTGTCCGGCTTTGGCTGCCGCCTGCTGGCCTACGACCTGTACCCCAACGACGAGGTAAAGAAGATCGCCGAGTATGTGCCGCTGGAGACCCTGCTGGCGGAAAGCGATGTCATCACTCTGCACACCAACGCTACGGAGGAGAATCACCATCTCATCGACACCAAAGCAATTGAGAGCATGAAGCCGGGCGTGACCATCGTCAACACCGCCCGCGGCAAGCTGATCGACAGCGATGCACTGATCGCCGGGCTGGAAAGCGGCAAGATTGGCGCGGCGGGCCTGGACGTGCTGGAAAATGAGAACGGCCTGTACTATTATAATCGCATGGGCGATGTGATCCCGAACCCGGAGCTGGCGGCTCTGCGCAGCATGCCCAATGTGATCCTGACCGACCACACGGCTTTCTACACCCACGAGGATGTGGAGAGCATGGTGCGCGGTGTGCTGGAAAGCGCGGTTGCCTTTGAAAAAGGCCAGCCCACCCGGCATGATGTGACGGACCTTTGATTTGTCCGGCAGACGATTTTGAATGACCACCGTTGCACTCTGGCCATCTTCAACGGAAACAGTATTTCTGAATAGAACAGATCCCGGCAGACTGCGGTCTGCCGGGATCTGCATTTTCACGGGAGGGGGTGCAGCGGAAAACGGCATTCCGTTTGTTTGAAGCATCTGCCGGTTGGGACCCTTCCGGTGAAAAAGGGATTCCTGAAAATCCGCAGATTTTCAGGAATCCCCAATAAAAAATAATTATTCCGCTAAAAATGCTCAGAGCAAAGCGGAGAGCATTCAAATGGTAATCAACCCAGACTGATGCCCATGCGGCGGGCGACGGTGAGCAGGTCGCAGTTCTCCGGCACGTTGCGGGTCTTGCCTGCAATGTCGGCCAGACGGTTCTGGGTGACATGACCGTTCACCATGGCAACGGTCACGCCGTAGCGCTCGATCTCCACCAGCTTTGCCGCATAGCTGCCGAACTGGGTGGCCAGCACACGGTCGTAGGCGCTGGGGCTGCCGCCGCGCTGCATGTGGCCCGGGATGCACACACGGGTCTCCATGCCGGTTTTTTTCTGCACGGCCTGTGCAATGCGGTTGGTGGCGGTGGTGCCAAAGCCTGCCTCGGCGCGCTTTGCCATCCATTCCTTACGTTTCATGCCGGCTTCCTCGCAGTTGATGGCACCCTCGGCCACAGCGATGATGGAGAAGTTGGAACCCTTCTTTGCGCGGCGTTCCACGGCAGAGCACACACGGTCGATATCATAGGGCTGTTCCGGCAGCAGAATAATATCTGCACCACCTGCAATGCCGGAGTACAGCGTCAGCCAGCCTGCCTTGTTGCCCATGATCTCAATGCACATCACGCGGCTGTGGCTGCCTGCGGTGGTGTGGATGCGGTCGATCACATCGGTGGCAATGTCCACGGCGGTGTGGAAGCCGAAGGTTACGTCGGTACCATAGATATCGTTATCAATGGTCTTGGGCAGGCCGATGATGTTCAGACCCTCCTGCGAGAGCAGGTTTGCGGTTTTGTGGGTGCCATTGCCGCCCAGGCACAGCAGGCAGTCCAGCTTGGCTTCCTTGTAGGTCTTTTTCATGGCGGCAACTTTATCAATGTTGTCGTCCTCCACCACACGCATCATTTTAAAGGGGGTGCGCTTGGTGCCCAGAATGGTGCCGCCCAGCGTCAGGATGCCGCGGAAATCGTCCTCGCACATCTCCTTGTAGTCGCCGTTGATCAGGCCGCTGTATCCGTTCAGGATGCCAACGATCTCCACGTTATCGCCCATGCGGGCATACAGTGCTTTTGCTACGCCGCGGATGGTGGCGTTCAGACCCGGACAGTCGCCGCCGGAAGTCAGGATTCCAACACGTTTTTTCATTCAAAAGCCCTCTTTCATTTGGTATTCAGCGCCGCGCGTTCTGCCTTTCAAAGTCAGTCTGCCCGGAGACCTACCTGTTTATAGTATAAGATTATTCCGGATGGGGGCCGCTGTCAAGAGAAGCGCAGAAAATTTACACGCTTCCACGGTGCATTTCTGCGGGCAGGAGAACAGCGGGAAAACTTTTGCAGAAAAAATAAAAAAATGGTTGACAAGCGCGGGCCTTTTGAGTATAATATCCCTTGTCAGCAACGCACGGCGCGGCAGACAAACTGAATAATGGGGATTTGCATAGTGGTAGTGCGGTAGACTCTGACTCTACTTGTGGGAGTTCGATTCTCTCATCCCCAACCAAGAAAACCGCAGTCTCAACTGGCTGCGGTATTTTCGGGGCATAGCGCAGTTGGTAGCGCGCCTCGTTCGGGACGAGGAGGCCGTGGGTTCAAATCCCGCTGCTCCGACCAAAAAGAACCAGTACACATTCGTGTACTGGTTCTTTTTTGTCTCCGCGCGGGATTTGAACAGGGCGGCGGTGCGAAGCACCGCAAACAAAGCCATAGTATGGCTTTGTTTAGCCCGCGGGTTCCACCGGCTAGGAATGTCTAACAAGGTGCATGCTGCTAGGAGCAGCGGGATCTGCAACCCGAAAAGTTTTGACTTGTGTTCTAAATATGATATACTGGAAAAGCAAAGCCATATTTGGCTGCAGAACGGACAAAAAAGCGAGGAAAAACAGAAACTATGCAGGAAATAAAAAAGAAAAAACGGGCGGTCGCGCTTTTTGTGATCGTTCTGATCTGCCTTTGCGGCTGGTGGGCTGTGCGGAAAGAGGGTTTCTTTCTGGATGAGATCTACTCCTACGGCCTTGCAAACAGCAGCTATGCGCCGTTTTTGAATTGGTATTATAATGGTGAGCATTCGTTTGATGGAAATCTCCCGGAAGCAGTTTTTGAACAACAGGATTTTGTGAATTATATTTCGGTTCAGAAAAATGATCGCTTCAACTATGCGTCGGTCTACTATAATCAGACGCAGGACATTCATCCGCCGCTGTTTTATTTTCTGTTGAATACAGTATGCTCGCTGTTCCCGGGCAGCTTTACAAAATGGACGGGTCTGGGGATGAATTTTGTGCTGCTGGGCGGCACGCTGGCAGCGCTGTATGCGCTGGGCATGGAGCTGTTTGCAGACTGGAAAAAAGCATTGTTCGTCTGTGCATTGTATGCGTTCAACCGTGAAATGATCTCAAATGTGACGATGGTGCGCATGTATATGCTCATGACCTTGCTGACGATCCTGCTTGCGCTGCTGGTGGCAAAGTCTCTTCGCAGGCCGTCTGTGCCCAAATATCTTCTGATCGGTGTAACCATCTATCTTGGCATGATGACCCAGTATTTCTTTGTGGTCTATGCCTTCCTGCTGTGCGCAGCATATGACCTTTACCTGATGTTCCGGCGCGAATGGAAAAATGCTGCTGCATTTTCGCTTCCGGCACTTGCGGGTGTTGGCGGAATGCTGCTCACCTTTCCGTGCTGGTATGCACAGCTGCACTCGCAGAATACGAACTCACTGGATGCTACAACGCGCAATCTTTTTGATCTGGCGCAGTACCCCAAAGGCCCGCTGGAGCTGATCGGCTGGAGCATCGTCGGCTTTGCTGTAGGCGCAGGCATTATGGCCGTGCTGATCCTGACGAAGCTGGGGCAGCGCTGGCTGCCGGGCAAGTTGCGCGGCACTACGCTGATCCCCGAGGATGTCAAGCTGATCACGGTCCCGGCGCTTGCTGCATTTCTGGTTATCGCGGTGATCTCGCCGTATAAGTCGCTGCGGTATGTGTACCATCTGCAACCGCTGGAAGCGCTGTTTTGTGGCTGCGGCCTTTTCTCCATTCTGGATACGCTGCGTGCAGGCACCAGAAAGCGCATTCTGCAGATCGTGTGCCTTGCAATGGTCGTGCTTGCATTTGTGATCGAGCCGGAGCGCATGTACAGCGGTACTTATAAGATAGACAAAGAACTGGAACAATACAGTCAGGCCGCCTGCGTGGATATTACCGGGGACCTTGGCAGTTTCACTTCCGGCGTGCAGGAGCTTCTCAAATTTCAGGAGGTCTGTGTGGTGCCGGACGATTCCAGTGAGCTGCTGGTGCAGTATAACACCGGCGAAAATGATACGCTGGTGCTGTTCATTGGAGGCCGGGGGCTGTGGCAGTTCGTGACGGCAGAACAGGTGGAGCAGATCACGGCCCAGAACATGGAAACTGCGTGGAACGTTGCCCGACAGGGCGGCTATGAGGATGTTTCGCTGCTGGCAACGCAGGAGTTTGAACAGATCTTTGTTTTGAAAAAGTGAGCGCTTTGCGGCACAGCAGAAGGAAAAACTGCCTTTTTTGCGCGTGCTATATCGTTTTAAGGTAAAGTGTGCTAGAATAGTACCATCAACGATTCAGGAGGGTATCCCATGCTCAAACGACTGCGCAAAGCGCACCCGATCTTATTCTGCGTTCTGGCAGAAGTGGTCTTTCTGGCAAGCCTGTTCGTAACAGATCTTGTCTTTACCATTGCATTGGTTCTTTTTCGGACGGATTTTGCGTCCATTGATACATACCTCTACAGCACTCTGCAGGAGCTGGTGGGGGCCATGGTGGCAGTGCTGTTTCTGGTACGGACAGACCGTGCTGGGCTGCTGCGCCGCCGCGGCAGCGGCTTTTTCAATGGCCTGCTGGTGGGCATGTACCCGCTGGTGTTCATTGGCTACAATGCCTTTGGGTCGCTGGTGCTGGGCCGGCCGGAGAACGGCGTGCTGCAGCCTGCGGCACGCATCTGCACCTTCCTTGTCAGCATGGCCATGGTGGGTGTGGCCGAGGAATTCATCTTCCGCGGTGTCATTGCCCAGACCCTGCTGGAGCACTTTGGCACCAGCCGCGCCGGTGTGTGGAAGGCCTGCCTTTTGTCCGGTGTGCTGTTTGGTGCGGCGCACCTGACCAATATCCTCAGTTCGGCACCCTTCGGTGTGCTGATGCAGTGCGTGTTTGCAGCATCGCTGGGCACTCTTTTTGCGGCGATCTACTTCCGCACTGGCAATTTGTGGGTGACGGTATTCCTGCATGGTGCCATGGATATTTCGTCCATGCTCATCGGTGGGCTGTACGGCACCACTACCGTGGCCGATGCGGTGAGCGGCTACGATGCATCCATGCTGCTTTCGGTGCTGCTGTATCTGATCCCCACCGCAGTTCTGCTGCGCAAAAAGAAGCTGCCGGAGGTACAGCTGTACTGGCACCAGTACGTAAAAAAATAAAGGCAGGATGCAAAAAATATCCTTGCATTTTGCACAGGGTTCTGGTATACTGTATCTGTTACCGTGGTACGGGGTTGGGAGTATGCCCGCTTTTTGGGAATGCCGTTTCCCGCCGCTGTTCCATTGGCACATAAAATTTTATAAAGAGGTATGTAACTATGAACAAGCAGGAAGTTATGGCCAAAGTCGCTCTGACCGAGAAGGACACTGGCTCTCCCGAAGTGCAGGTCGCTCTGCTGACCGCTCACATCAATGAGCTGAACGAGCACCTGAAGAAGAACCCGAACGATCACCACAGCCGCCGCGGCCTGATGAAGATGGTTGGCCGCCGCCGCAATCTGCTGGCTTATCTCCAGAAGAAGGACATCGAGCGTTACCGTGCTCTGATCGCAACTCTGGGTCTGCGTAAGTAATTTAAACAGAGGGCAGGTACCGCAAAGGTGCCTGCCTTTTGCTTTTGTATACAAATGGCAGCGGCTGCGTATTGCAGCAGTAAATCGAACGCCTGTGCCCCGAATGCTTTTTCATGGCGCGGACGGCTCACATCAACGGCAGAGATATTCCCCCGGTGGGGGAAATATCTCAAACAAAACCGGATGTGAACGGCACGGACGCTGGATTTATTGCTATGATGCGCGTGCCACCGCCTTTTGGATAGAAAAAATCCGAAAAAACAAGGAGGCAAAAACAATGGCAATTGAATTTGGTTCCCGCAGAGAGACCTTTGAGAACTACAAGGTCTACGAGACCATGCTGGCAGGCCGCCCGTTCAAGGTAGAAATGGGCAAAATGTGCGGTCTGTCCAACGCCAGTGCACTGATCCGCTACGGTGAGACCTGCGTGATGTGCAATGTGGTCATGAGCCCCAAGCCCCGCGAGGGCGTGGATTTCTTCCCCCTGAACGTCGAGTATGAGGAAAAGCTCTACGCCGCAGGCCGCATCCCCGGCAGCTTTATGCGCCGTGAGGGCCGCCCCGGTGAGCGCGCCATCCTGACCAGCCGCGTGGTGGACCGCCCCATGCGCCCGCTGTTCCCCAAGGAAATGCGCAACGACGTGTGCATCACCATGACCGTCATGAGTCTGGACCCCGACTGCAGCCCTGAGATCGCCGGTATGATCGGTGCTTCTCTGGTCACTGCCGTGTCCGACATCCCGTGGAACGGCCCCATCGGCGGCGTGCAGGTGGGTCTGGTGGACGGCGAGATCGTGCTGAACCCCACGCAGGAGCAGCGCAAGGTGAGCGACCTTGCCCTGACCGTTGCCGCCACCATGGATAAGATCGTCATGATCGAGGCCGGTGCCAACGAGGTGGACGAGGACACCATGCTGAACGCCATCAAGGCCGCTCACGTGGAGATCAAAAAGACCATTGAGTTCATCAACCGCATCGTGGCCGAGCGCGGTAAGCCGAAGATCGATTTTCAGGTGGTGGGTCTGGACATGGACGTGTTCCACGCCATCCAGAACAAGTATCTGGACGACTTCAAGGCCGCTATGGACACCGACGACAAGAATGTGCGCGATGCCGCTCTGCTGCCCATTATGGACAAGATCGCCGAGGAGTACCCCGACCTGACCGCTGCAGACCTTGATCTGGTCAGCTACAAGATGCAGAAGTTCGTGGTGCGCCGCTGGCTGCTGGACGAGGGCAAGCGCG
>ERZ1106915.1056-NODE-1056-length-28335-cov-4.919731_pt1 | contig 28335 bp, 32 predicted proteins | sample MGYA00403653_ERZ1106915 | MGnify/ENA primary metagenome ERZ1106915 (study PRJEB35170, sample SAMEA104062404) | human gut metagenome | biome: human gut; feature: human-associated habitat; material: faeces | place: Denmark | collected 2012-06-06 ... | reverse complement strand
TCGATCCACACATGTTATTGCTGATCCGGCTACAGGCCGTTTAAGAATCTTAACTCCTGTCGAAGCAGAAAGAATTCAAGGTTTTGATGATGAGTGGACTAAAATCTCACTGATTGAGGGAAAAGAAATACAAATGCCTGATCGGATGAGACGATTCTGCATGGGTAATGCGCTAGTCGTTTCCATGATTACTCGTATGGGAAAAACTCTGGATGAAATAATTGAATCAGAAGATTGATACTAAGAAATGAGGTGCCCTTATGGCTGGTTATCTAATTACCTTGAATGATGAAAGATCATTGGAAGAATGCATTCGTACTGGTTCATACAGTACGATACTGCATTCTCCGAGATACGGTAGTTGGGGAGTCAATCATGAGGGCACTTTTGCCGATTACATTAGTATGAAGGAGAATGATAGGATTTTCTTCTTTATTCGCAGGAAGATTTACGGCTGCGGAAAACTCAGAAAGATAAATGGTGATTGTAAGTACCTAAACTATATAGCTGCAGATCAGCCTGACGGTGATACCGAAGAAAATTATAAAAGCCATTTATTAGATTATGGCTCTTCAGAAAACAGATGCTTTTGTTTATTTGAACCATCACCAGCCTTTTTCAAAGAAGGCGTTGATATGGATGAAGTCTTGCAAAACAAAGAATGCCCTTTTCATTCTGTCCGAACACTGTGGAAGCTTTCTTTTATTAAAATGGACGATGAAGAAAGGGATGCATTGTTTGGCATCATTCTTAAACACAATGAGGAGAATATCGATAATGCGCAGCTGCATTTTTTGTTTGACAAAAAATATCATACATCTCTGCAGGCAAAGCGGTTAGAGGCGTATCATCTGTCATATACATCGTTGATTAATTCTTGTAGGACAGGAAATGTCTTAAGGCACGAGATGGCAATTGAAGCAACTTTGTGCGGTAAGCTTATACATGAAACAACAAGCCCATTTGGTAAATGGGATTATATTTCTCACCAAGTTGCAGCATCACCTTTTAAGCCTGTAGACTATATGGACAAAATGGATATTTTTGGCTATAGATACATTCCCGGTTATTCCATAAAGTCAAAATACATCATTGCAGAATTAAAGAAAGATTCTGCGACGATTGATGTTGTTGAACAAATCATGAAATATGTTGACTGGGTCGCAGACGAGTATTCTAATGGAGACTATTCCATGATTGAGGCGTATATTGTGGCATCGGATTTCAGTCCGGAAATCAAGCAGGCAGTAAAGAATTACTGTATAAGAAACTTTAATAAAGGATTCAGGCCGACCAAGTTTTGTACCTGGGATTTCGTAAAACTCGTTAAGTATGATGCGATAGAAAATGATTTAGAATTTGAAATCGTTGATGCAAAGTAAATAAGACTGGAGGGAATGCTGTATGAAAGGCTCTGAATATAAAACTAAAGAGGCAGTACTTCGACGAGCACAGGAAGCAATAGGCATTCCTATGGCCGAAATAGATAAGACGGGCCGACTTACTACTGGGAAAGGTGCAATTGGAACGGTTCTCGAAGAAAGTTGGTTTGGATATTCTCCTAACGGTGAATCGGAACCAGATTTTCCTGAAGCAGGTGTCGAACTAAAGGCAACGCCATACATAAAAACGTCAACAGGTATTAAGGCAAAGGAAAGGCTTGTCTGTAACATTATCAATTATATGACAGAATACCAGTGCACTTTTAAGACAAGTGCATTCTGGCATAAATGTGAGACTATGTTGATAATGTCATATGAACATAAAAAAGATGTTCCTAAATCTGAGTTCACAATTGACAAAGCAATTCTGTTTAGCTTTCCGATGGAAGATTTGGCAATTATTGAGCAGGACTGGAACAAAATTATATCCAAAATCTGCGCAGGTCAGGCACACTTGATTACTGAAGGTGATACATTATATCTTGCGGCATGTACGAAGGGAGCAAACGCTTCTTCTGTGAGGCAGCAACCATTCAGTTCAATCCCAGCTAAGCAGCGCGCATATTCATTGAAATCTTCTTATATGACTCGAATACTCAATTCGTATGTATTTGGGTCAAAGAACGATGAGAACATCATCAAGGATTGGCACGAACTAGAACATCATACCTTCGAGGAGCTGATTATAAATCGTTTGAGTGCTTACTATGGTATGACTCAGGCGATGCTAAAGAAACATTTTAATGTTGAATCAACAGCGAAAAGCTTAAATGAGATTTTGCTTTCAAAGATGCTTGGCGTCAAAGGAAAAATCGCATATACTGAAGAGTTTCAAAATGCTAGTATAGTTCCGAAAACAATCAGGGTTCAGCGAAATGGGCATATCAAGGAAAGCATGTCATTTCCTACATTCAAGTTCACCGAAATAATCAAGGAGAATTGGGAAAATTCCGAATTTAGAAATTACCTGGAACCTACAAAATTCTTATTTGTGATATTCCGTGAGAATGTTCATGGAGAATACGTTTTTGAGAATGTAATGTTTTGGAATATTCCTGCAGCAGATTTGGAAGAAGTTCAGCGTGTTTGGGAGCGAACCGTCCAAATCATCAAAGAGGGTGTTCAACTTCGGTTTGATGGCAAAACCATGCATAATAATCTTCCAAAACAATCAGAGAGTCGTGTTGCTCATGTAAGACCTCATGCAAGAGATATGAAGGATACTTATCCATTACCAGATGGGCGCACTATGCCAAAACAATGCTTTTGGCTCAATAGAACTTACATCGAAGAGGTAATAAATAGTAAACAGGAAAAAAGGACATATTCTCACGACTATGAACCTTCCTTCTCCATGGTTGCAGAATCATCGGTTTCTTACGGAAGTAAAAGTAATGTGGTTCCTTGCGGTGCAATCATTCAACATATCCAATATGGAATAGGACAGATTGTTTCTATCACATTATCTTTTGAAAAACAAAAGATGTGTGAGTATCCGTATTTAGTTGGAAAAAGAGATGAATTCACAATTATGCCTGATGGAAAAACCGTTGTTCATCAGCGTTTTGGCACAGGAATTGTTGATGGATATAAAGCTGCTTTTAAGGACTTTGAGCTCTATTTTTCTGTGGATGATTTTCAAAAGGGTAACATTAAACTAATGACTAAGATGGAGTCGGACTGATGAAACACCCAAAGCATTATGATACAGATGGAGCAACATCCAAGAGGATGTCGAATGTCAAATTGAAAAATGGGGATGCGGAAACTCTTCTTGCAAAGAAGTTGTGGCATTGTGGTTTCCGATATCGGTTGAATTTCAAAAAATTGCCCGGCTCTCCTGATATTGCTATTCTCAAATATCGTATTGCGGTTTTCATTGATGGAGAATTTTGGCATGGGTACGATTGGGACAACAAAAAGCCAAAGTTGAAAAGAAACCGGGAATATTGGATTGAAAAGATTGAAGAAAACATGGCCAGAGATGCGAAAGTGGATCAAGAATTAAGAGCATTGGGGTGGATTCCAATCCATTTTTGGAGCAAAGAGGTAATGAAAGATTCGGAATCTTGTATTGCGGCTATTGAAGAAATCGTTTTCGAGGAGCAAATTCTTATTGAAGATGAAACCTATGATAATACTTACTAATGGCCCGTCTGAAGACGGCAAATTCAGTATCGCAGAATAAGATTTTTTAGGTGGTAGGATATGACTGAAGATGTATATAGACAATTTGAAGAGTGGTTGCAAAAGCAGCCATATTGGATTCAGGATGCAGCATGGCATTTATACAATAAGCAACTTATTGATGACAAAAAAATAGACGAGTATATTCAGATGTGTATTCTTCAGGCGCAAAAAAAGGCTTGTCTATACATGCAACTGAGCGAATCTTTGATTTTTCCAATAGCTGGAAAAACAAAATTTTCAATTAAAAGTGTTACAAATGTAAAAAATGTAAACGCTTTAGCTGAGAATGCAAATATTATTTTAGGCGAAGAAGGGATTTCTGTAATATATGGTTTGAATGGTGCTGGAAAATCCGGGTTTATGCGAATCTTCAAGCATGTCTGTGGACATCCGTACGCAGAGCCGATACAGCATAATGTATATAAGAAGTCTAGAAATGGTAAATCTACCTGCACAATCAATATCTGTGTGGATGACGCGGAAGAGGCAATTTCATGCGATTTGGGTACAGAGAGTTTAGACGATAGATTACGTCAATGCGACGTTTTTGATACACGTATTTCTGGAGCATACATTTCAAATTCAAATAGTGTTTCATACGAACCCTTTATTTTCAGTGTACTCAAAAACCTTGCAATAATTGCTGGGCGTATCGAGTATGCAATTAAGACAAGGATAGAAGCTATTCCCGAGGTAACACTTGCAATTCCTGATTCTCTTAAGGAAATGGAAGAAGCTATTTGGATAAGTAATATCTGTGATATAACAACAATTCCTGAAGAGTGTAAGACTTGGTCTAAAACCGATGAGGAAAGAATTGTTGAGTTGAAGAAGCTTTTGGATACCAAACAAGTCGAGAACGATTTACAAAGCTACATTCGTCAACGAGGTCAGCTACAAAATGTTTTATCTGAGCTTCAAAGAATTCAAAATGCTTTATTAGGTCAATGTCGAAATGAACTTGTAGATGCACATACAAAAATGGTTAATGCAAAAAAACAATTGGAATTTGCTCAAGCGCTATTTACTGAAAATGCATCTGAACAGGATATAATTAGCGTATCTGTAGAGGAATGGAGAAATCTCTGGAAAATCGCCAGGGAATATTATGATTCCTGTATATTTGAAAGAAATGGAAATGCATTTGCTAAATCCGGCTCCGTATGCCCGTTATGCTTGCAAAAGTTGGACGAGGCTTCTTTGAGAAGATTTTTGTCTGTTGATGAGTATGTTAATGGAAATTGTAGTGAATCATATACTAAGGCACAGAGATTATTTGAAAAAAAACTTGATACTATTCTCCAGCATACATATACTTCTACGGTAGTGGTCACTATGTTAAAAGGTATTGTTAGCGAAGAGTTGCTTCAAAGAGTATCTGAACTGTATTCCGCTATTGAAGCATGGCAATCATCAGAAGATAGAGAAAGCACATACAAGGAAATCTATAATCTTGAGAGCATTCCAGTTGTGAAAGAGGTAGAAGCTCTTGTAGAAATACTTAATAAAAGAATAAATGTACTATCGTCTTCCCTAAATGTAGAAAAAAAAGAAGAAATGCATTCAGAGTATATGCGGCTTTCGTATCGATTTTGGGTAAACAGTCAATTAAGTGTTCTGTCATCTATTATTGATAATGCTAAGAAGAAATCCGAATTGTCGTCTGCGTTGCCGTTTGTAAAGACTAATCGGATTACTACAGAATCAAATGCTCTTGCAGAGGCGCTAATCACAGACGCATATATTATGCGATTCACAAATGAACTTAGAAGACTTGCACCATATCTAAAGGTTAAGCTCGAAAAGGTACAATCTGTAAAGGGCAAATCTCCATATAAAGTTGTGCTTGATACTTCTGATAAAGCTAGAAAGTCCCCTCAGGATGTATTAAGTGAAGGGGAACAACGAATTGTAGCGTTAGCGGCTTTTTTTGCAGATGCCACAGGCCGCAATGAGTTGACACCAATTATTATTGATGACCCTATTTCCTCGTTGGATTATAATTATGAGGAAGCTGCTACAAAGCGAATTGTTGAACTTGCTAAAGAGCGACAAGTCATCGTATTCACGCATAGAATCTCTCTTCTTGTCGGGCTGAGCGAGCAAAGTGAAAAAGAAGGAGTGGCTTTTGCTGAACGCCATATAAGAGGAACACTAAACGGAAAAGGTGTATCGGATTTTGAAGATACCTATCATGGGAAAATAAAAGATCAGTTGCAGGGGATTCAAACTCGAATAAGAGAAACGAAAAAGATGGATTCCTATTCTCACGAGTATATTGATAGTTGCAGTCGTATTTCACAGCAGTTGCGAATTTGTGTCGAACGATCTGTAGAAGATATTTTATTTCAACAAATGGTCAAACGCTTTAGTCGTAGGATTATGACTGGAAAACTTTTAAAAATGGATCGTATTTCTAAAGAGGATTGTCAGATTATCGATTCTATGATGACAAAGTATTCATTTGGAGAGCACTCTCAGCCAGAGGATAGTGGCTTGATATCGATGAATTTAGATGATGTCATAGGAGATATTGATAAATACCTTCAGTGGATTAAAGACTATACTAAGAAAATTGAAGCGAAATAGCACGACTCACTTAACATTTTTTGTGGCGGAGTCTGATGGAGTGTCCGCCATATTATGTGCGAAGATTATTGTTCGCCGGAGTAAGAAACATTGGGTCAAAAAATAGTTCTGAAGCAATAGGACCGCATTATTTATCTGTCAAGCTTTTTGAGGAAAGAACATGGAAAATGGAACCAAACTTAGAATTTTATATTTATATCAGCATCTACTTCAGCATACAGACGCCGAACATACTCTATCGACAGCCGAACTGATGAAGATCCTCAAAGAAGATTATTCGGTGAAGGTATCTCGAAATACCATCAGCGATGATCTTGCCATGCTTCATGACTGTGGTCTACATATTGAACACTATGAGTCTACCCAGAACAAGTATTATTATGACGGCCACATTTATGAGCTCCCGGAGCTCAAGGTTTTGGTTGATGCTATCTCTTCTTCCAAATTCATCACGCAGCGAAAAAGTGATGAATTGATAGCGAAGCTTCTTACTTTGACCAATTCGCAGAATGCCGCGAAGCTCCGCCGTCACATTTACGTTGCCGGTCGTGCAAAATCGGACAATGAAAACGGATATTACATCGTCGATGCCATCAATGATGCAATCGATACCAAGAGGAAAATCTCCTTCCGTTACACAGATTTTGACGTGGCAAAGCAGCGTTACATTGCAAATGATGGCAAACCCTACACGGTAAGCCCGTATACATTGATTTGGGACGGCGATTATTATTACATGCGCGGCTTTTGCGATGAGCGCCAGGAAATGCGAAATTTCCGCCTGGACCGTATTGCGGAGCAGCCGAAGATCCTTAACCAGATCGCTATAATGCCTCCGGATGGCTATACTCCGGCAGACTATAGCAAGCATGTCTTCCGCATGTATGATACTGATGAGCCGATTTCCGTGCAGCTGTATTGCCATGTGTCGGTGATGAAGTATCTCATCGATAAGTTCGGCAGCGACTTTGAAACCGTAGTCGTGGATGACGAACATTTCAAAGCAACGGTCAGTGTATGCCCTAGCACCACTTTCTACAGCTGGGTGTTCGGATTCAACGGAAAAATCAAAGTTGAAGGGCCTCAGAATGTTGCTGAGGCATACAAGGAAATGCTCGTCAATGCATTGAACGAGATGTAATTTCCGTTACTGCCCAAAATTCTGCGCACCTACGTTCCACTAAACAATTCACCCCTTGCTTCCCGGAGCAAGGGGTATTATAATACAGTCAATGGAACGATTCGTTCCGTTATCGAGAGAAAGGAATTAAAACCATGAGAGCTATGAGCACAGAAACGATGCAAAACATCATTTCCTATGTTGATCAATACTTCTGCGACAAACATACCACGCCCTCTGTTAATGAAATTGCTTTGGGTGTAGGTATTCCTAAAACGACTGCTTTTCGCTACCTGGTCGAAATGGACAACCGTGGAATGCTTGAATACGATGGTAAATCTCGTACCATTCGTACTCCGATGATCAAGAAATTTGCTCCCGATTCTGCCCCATGTCCCCTCGTTGGATCCATTCCATGTGGTTCCGCGCAGACAGAGGAAGAAAACATCCGTGAATATGTCAGCCTTCCTGTTTCCCTTTTCGGGAATGGCCGGTACTATATTCTGGAGGCTTCCGGTGATTCCATGGTTGATGCGGGTATCGATAGCGGAGATCTGGTCGTTATCAGGACAGATTGCAATGCTGAGATTGGCGATATCGTTGTTGTCCTTACCGGCTACAGCGAAAGCACATTGAAGGTTTACGCCGGAATCGACGAAGATACTCAGGAGGCTATCCTCGAGTATCGGAATCAGGCAAAATATCCGGACGAAGAGATCCGCGTGAAGCAACTGATCGTCCAAGGCGTAGCCAAGCACGTAATCAAAGCATTATAAATTATATTGTTATCACCGGAGGTGAAGTACGAGATTATGAATACATATGACGTGAAATGCCCGGTATGCGGCGCAGTCAATCACAGTCTTTATCTTGAAGAGACAGATGGCTGGATGGAATGCGAGCACTGTGGCCATACGGCAAAATACTGCTGGGAACCGCAGACAAAAAAGCAGATTCCGGTATTTGTAATCCGAAATCTGCAGACGCAGGTCGTACCTGCCGATTGCGTACACACATGTAGATAAGAAGGGAGTTAAATAAGTGCCACATGAAAACCTTGGATGGCGCTCGAGAAAGATATACTGCCCCAACTGCCGCCAGTTAGTAATTGGCTATGAAGGTAAAGATGGCATAACCCGAATGACCTGCGACAGGTGTGGGACCGCGATGGTCAGCAAATCGATGGGACGCAGGCACGACCGCATTGACATATACGCCCCACGGGGTCAGGAGCGCATTTAATAATTGAATCAATTTGGCATAACGACGGAATGGTTGAGATGAAACAGGCTGCGTAAATCCATCGCCAGGTCATATGCTGTAATGATCGGTCAGTTAAACCAGACATACATGAGAGGCTGCCGACAAGACGGGATTCCGATATCCATAGGATCCCTGCCTTGCCGGTGGTCTTTTTCTTGTTATGGCGACGAGGAAAATGAACACTGTGCTTGCACGAGTGGCATTTGACGACCGCTAATCAGCCGGTGAAGCAATGCTTCACGGCGATTTCGGCAAGGCTTTCGAAACCAAAACATCACATCGAAAGCCTGACATGCATTAAGGGCTGAGGATACAAATATTGCTCGATTTCTGATTTTCAGAAAAGCAGTATCGGTACCCTTTCTTTAGTGCACCCATTTTCGGGGACATGGTCAGGAACGTACTGCAAGCAATAGTATCCTTTGCTCTTCCGCAGCAGGCGGAAAGGAAAACAGTATGTATTTTGACGCAACCGAATTTGCAACGCGCCTTAGCACTCTTCGCAAGGCACAGGGAATGACCCAGGAGGAAATGGCAGAAGCACTCAATATCAGTTTGGAGCATCTCAGCAAGATGGAGCGCGGTAAGAGAAAACCGTCTATCGACCTAATCATTGCTATGGCCTGCTACTTCCATGTGAGCACCGACTATCTGCTCATGGGGAAAGATCATGACATGGTGGACAGCCGCACGAAGCTTCTGGATGTGGTGACTCAGCTGACGGAAATCGCAAAAAGCCTGTAACTCTGTGCGGGATCCTTTATTCCAATTTTATCAGTTATAATTGATATAAAGCGAACTCAAGCGGCTCATCCGAAACGAGCGGAAAGATATTCACTACTGAGGCGGCAAAGTCCTCATGTCGGAACAGACTGAAGCCCAGAAGAAGCCAGAGCCAAAGCACTCTATCACAGAGAGATTGAAGTACGAGCAGGAACAGCAGAAGCAGACACAGGAGCAGAAAACTCCGAAACAGAAAAAACAGAATATGGAACTCTAACAGGCACTTGCCGTTTTCTTTGTGAAAATGTCGAGTGTCTTTTTGTTTCCAGTGAAAAAGGAAAAGACACCCGGCAGACCGTGGCTACTTTTTTGCATTTTACTTCGATATAATATGCTGATCATCACCTATCGGAAATAATCATGTCAATTCCTTGCTGCAAGGTTTCTTCATCAATTGCACCCGTTGCTTGGGCGATTGCGTTTCCCTCCTCATCAATAAAATATGTGGTAGGCAGTGAATAAACACCGTAGGTTGCAGCGGCATCCTGATCTGTATCGTAAAATACCGGGAAAGAATAGCCCTGTTCTGCGATGAAAGCAGATGCAGTTTCCACAGTCTCTCTGGAGCCATCAGTCATATTGATGATGAGAAACTGTACTTCTTCACCAATTTCCAGATATTTTTCGTTAAAATCAGGCATTTCCATTTTACATGGACTACACCAGCTTGCCCAGAAGTTTAGGACAACGGATTTCCCGATAAAATCCGAAAGATGAACTTCATTTCCATCCAGATCGTAAACTGTAAAATCCGGTGCCAATATCTTTTCTGATTCATTCTCTTGTGTTGTTGGAGTGGAGGCTTCTGTGGATTCGGTTTCCTGCGGTGTTTGTGTAGCAAGCAGATTGGGAGCCAGTTTCTGTCCAAGCTGTTTATATAGAATTCCTGCGCCACCTAAAATGAGAACAAACACAAGAACGAGTATCATTATTATCTTCTTTTTATTCATAAACCCTCCTCAACTAAGCAGGCTGAGTAGCTGTCCCAGCGTTCCTGTTGCCATCAGGATACCCACCAATATCAGGAAACAGCCGCTGACGGTATTGATGATCCGGTAGTGTTTTTTAATCCAGTTGAAGGCTGACTTCAAATAGTCGATCAGAATAGCACTGAGAAGAAAAGGAATGCCAAGTCCCAACGAATAGCAAAGCAGCATCAGCATACCTTTGATTACATGACCCTGCTGAGAGGCCAGCATCAAGGCAGAACCGAGGAATGCGCCCACACAAGGTGTCCAGCCCAAGGAAAATATTATGCCAAAGAGCATAGCGGGGAAGAACCCCATCTCACGACTGTTTAATGTTTTACTGCCGCCTCTGAACAAATTCATTTTGAAAATGCCCAGAAAATTGAGGCCAAAAAGAATTACTATCAATCCGGAAATTAAATTCACTGCACCTTTGTATTCTCGCAGGAAGCTGCCAATGGTGCCTGCCAAAGTGCCCATTGCCACAAAGATTACAGTAAACCCACTAACAAATCCCAACGCTCCCAACAAGGTCTTTTTTGTGCTGCGTTCTCCACCACCTGCAAAATAGGAGATATAGATGGGCAGCATGGGAAGCAGGCAGGGTGATATGAAGGTGATAATGCCCTCCAGGTAAGCTACTGCGTATTGCATAAACCGCTGCACCCCTTTCCGAAAATACCGGACAACAGCCAGCCGATAAAGCCCATATAGGCCATCGTGATGAACGGGTTAGAAGTCAGCGGACAAGCTCCAGTGGGGCATCCCACAAAGTAGTAATATGCAAGGCCAACTAATGCGCCGCCTGCGGTAAAAAGAACTGGCTTCAGCCATTTTTTAATTTTTTCTTTCATCTCACATTCCTACTGCTAAATATTCCTCTGCATAGTGAACAGCAGTTGCCCCATCGGCTACAGCAGTTACGACCTGCCGTAATGCCTTTGTGCGGACATCCCCAACGGCGAACACACCGGGGATGTTGGTGCGGGTACTCTCATCTGCAATAATGTATCCAGCCGGATCAATCTCAATCTGATCTTTCATCAATTCGGTGGAAGGCTTTCTTCCCACGCTTACAAATACACCATCGCAAGCAAGGGTACTTTCTTCTCCAGTTTTCACGTTCCTAATCTGGATACCGGTCAGCTTTTCGTTATGGAGCAGAGCTATAATCTCACTGTCCCAGAGAAATTCTACATTTTCTGTTTTCATCAAAGGTTCATGGTAGATCTTTGTTGCTTTTAGGGTGCCTCTGCGGTGGACGACGATGACTTTTTTGCAGATACGGGAGAGAATCAGCGCATCCGCCGCAGCGGTATTGCCACCTCCTGCGATGACAACCGTTTTGTTCCGATAGAACATTCCGTCACAGGCTGCACAGTAATGGACACCTTTACCGATTAACGCCTGTTCCCCATCAACACCCAGCTCTCTGGGACCGGCTCCTGTAGCCAATACGATGGATTTTGCGTACATAGCGCCTTCGCTGGTCACAGCTTTCTTTACAGAACCTGACAGTTCCAGAGACAGCACCTCAGTCAGCTTGGTTTCCACACCAAACCGCTCCGTTCCTCGCTTCATTTTTTCTCCCAGGGAGAAACCGTCGATGCCATCCTCGAAGCCGGGATAGTTGTCGATTTGCTCGGTCAGAGCCATCTGCCCACCGGCAGACAGCTTTTCTAAAACCACGGTGTCCATTCCTGCTCTTGCAGCATAAAGGGCTGCGGTATACCCGCCGGGACCGCCACCTACAACAATCATGTCATAGATATGCTGCGCATTATTTACTTCCTGAGTCCGGTGCTGTAAGGTTTCCTCAATAAAAGCCACCAGCTGCGCTCTGGATTCTGGAGCGACGATAGAGCCAAGAGTCTGTCCGCTGTGATAGATCAGCAGAGTAGGGACAACTTCAATAGCCTCGGTCTCAGCCAATTCCGGTTCATCATCAATGTTGACAGCAGTGAATATCAGTGTATCCTTATATTCCTCAGCAACGCTTTCCAATGCTGGAGCCAGACGGCGGCAATATACGCACCAAGGGGCTGAAAACTCCACCAGAACAGTCTTTCCGCTATGCACCATTTCTTCAAATTGATTTCTATTAATATTGATAACTGCCATATTACCAGCTCCTTTCCTTTGCTTGATTATAGTATAGCCAATCTAAAATAACATTTCGGTGATGATATCACATAAAATAGTGCGACATTGCTGCCGCACTAAAATTTTTCGTTATTAAGTAACTCGAGGATATGTTCACTGGAACAGATGATTTGAGACTGCTTATCTTTTATGGATGTTTTTTTTGCCTCCTTCAGCGAGAGAGAAGCATATAAATGAACCGTGTATGCTTCCTGCCTGAGAGAATCTTTATACTGTTCAGCTGCAAGATATTGTTTCTCAAGAATACTAATTTTATTTTGGAGATCACCAATCTGCTGTTGAAGCGACATCACTTTTTTCTTTTGAATATAGAGGAAAAAAGTAAGAAGAAGTAGTAGTAATATGATTGGTAGGATAATAATAATCATTCTTATTACTTTCCCTCCTTTATCAAAAGATAAGTCTTAACTGCATTACGGAGCGTTTCTGGTAGAACGGGAACAGGCAAGATGATCACCTTACCCGTATTCTTTTCAATCGTTATTTCTGATTCCGGTTGATTGGACAGAAGAATTACGGGTGTTCTTTTATCCGCCCGCCATGGCTGATCCGGCTGTTTTGTCAGAGCTTCTGTAACAACCCAAAGCATAGGCTTTTTCTTTCCAAGCTTTTTTCTTGCAGCTTCCGGGGTTTCAAATACAAGGATATGTTTGGATAAGTTCTGCAGTACCAGTCTCAGTCCGTTCCCATAGGCTGAATCACTGCACATAATGACAATCGTGGCATTTGATTGCTCATCCTGTGATGCCTTTATAAAATCAAGAACTGGCGTATTATAAAGGTTGAAATCTTTTTCTGTATGTTCTGCTTCATAATAAGCTCTGACCGCTCGACACATTCTTCGGCAAAACTGTTCAATATCAATACGGATGTCCGTGAGGCTGTTGTCAGAACTTATTCTATCCAGTTGGCAAACGGAAGTTCCGCAATTCACACCCAAGTGAAAACGAATCGAAGTATTGTCCTCAGTATTTGCAAAGCCTTTGTTTTGGTGCAGGTATTCACATCGAAGCTGCCAGCATCGTTCTCCGCAGATATACGGAGAGATATCCTGCGCAGAAACTTTAAAGAAAGGTGCTGCGTATGTATCAAACCAACGAATATATTGATTCCCTACATCACGAGTTGGTCTCTGCTTTCTATCCAGAACAGCACGCCCATCCCGATAACGCTTTACAATTTCTGGGAAAGCAATGCCGCCGCAAATATCAGGCAAAGTCAGCACCAATGCCAAAGCAGATTGCCAGCGTCCATCCTCAATGTTCAGTTCTACTTCCTCTATGCGATGTAAAAAGGTAAAGCTGGCATTGTCTTGACTCATAGGTATCTTCCTGTAAAAAATCCGCCTGCCGGAAAACCGACAGGCGGCATACTGCCTTTTATACTTCCATCATCTATAGGCTATAGTGATTAAAGAACCAAAGAAGGAGCAGAGTAAACTCGTGCTGCCAATTCCTGATTGAGCATATACAAGCTCTTGGGATCGGAGCCAAAGAGTTCAATTTTGGAAATCAAATTCTTTGCATTGGTTTCTTCTTCACCTTGTTCTTTCACAAACCAATCGAGGAACTGCATGGTACGGAAATCCTTTGCTTCGTAAGCCTCACTATAGATATCATTAATCAGCGAGGTCACATATTTTTCGTGCTCAAGACCTGCCTTCAAAACATCCATATGGCAAGCTGCATTCAGATCAGGCTTGTCAATGGCTTCAAGCGTTACCTTCTGGTTTTCGTTTTGCAGGTACTGATAGAAAAGCATGGCGTGGTCACGCTCTTCCTGAGCCTGAATTTTATACCAGTTGGCAAAGCCGTCAAGCCCGACTTCCTCGAAATAGTTTGAAAAATTGAGATAAAGGTATGCGGAATAGAATTCCTTATTTATCTGTTGATTGATAAGCGCATGTACTTTTTCGTTCATTTGCAAGAATCTCCATGTTAAATTTCAGTTTTCCACAGGCCGTGGAGGTTGCAATAAGCATAGACAGCTACTACTTTATCGTCTCCCAGGGAGAAGGTGACATGGGGTTCGTCACCGGGCTTCAAAACCTTACGCTGACCACCGTTTTCGGTCTGGACATAGACCCACTCGATGAAATGCTCCGGAAGCATAGGATGATCTACAGAACCCACATTGACATGGATTGCACCATCTTCAACAGTAACAGCAGGCAGATGCTTTTCGCCGCTGGCTTCTACGGTGTTGGGTAGTAGGGCAGTCATTTTCTGCCCGCAGCACATCATAGGTACGCCGGAGTCGTGAATCATGCCCACCAGATTGCCGCAGTGTTCGCAGATATAAAACTTTGCACTCATTTTAATTTCCTCCGTTTTATCAATAGTTTTCCGCACGCACTTCGAAGAATGCCTGAGGATGCTTGCAGACAGGGCAGATCTCAGGAGCCTTGGTTCCTACTACGATATGTCCGCAGTTACGGCACTCCCAGATGGTAACGCCGCTCTTCTCAAACACCTGCATGGTCTCCACGTTGCTCAAAAGCTTGCGGTAGCGCTCCTCGTGCATCTTCTCAATGGCAGCTACGCCACGGAACTGTTCAGCCAGATCATGGAATCCCTCCTCATCAGCTTCACGAGCCATGCGGTCATACATATCCGTCCACTCGGCGTTCTCACCTTCAGCAGCATGGAGCAGGTTCTCGGCAGTATCGCCCAGCTCGCCCAGAGCTTTGAACCACAACTTGGCGTGCTCCATCTCGTTCTGTGCAGTATGCAGGAACAGAGCAGCAATCTGCTCGTAACCGGCTTTCTTGGCTACTGAAGCAAAGTAAGTATATTTGTTGCGTGCCTGAGATTCACCAGCAAAGGCTTCCCACAGATTTTTCTCGGTTTTGGTGCCTGCATAGGGATTCTTTGCAGGAGCCGCAGCATCCTCAATCTTCACAAACTTGTTGGCAGGCTGCTTGCAGATGGGGCACTTAAAATCAGGTGTCATAGGGCCTTCGTGAATGTAACCGCAGACTGTGCATTTCCATTTTTCCATTTTCTTTTCCTCCATTTTTTCATTGAATTGAATGTTTTTTAACAGGGATTCCACAGCATCCACAGGAATGCCGGGATACGTTTTAATACTTTCCAGAAACGATCTGGTGTTGCTGCTCTGAGGCAGCATAAAGCCGGCTTCTCTGCACAGATCCTCAGCCATCAGGCGAGAGGATTTTTCCACAGCGACGCTCAAGACATCAGGAAGTTGCGAAGCAATGTTCTCTGCATTGGCTTTGCTTTGAACTAAGCCACGAAGTGCTTCGACAACTTTTTCTTCTTTCGGCTGCTGCGGCGGCAGTTCTTTTGGAACCATAGAGATTGCAGAGGATGGACAGGCTTCGGCACAGGCACCGCAGCCGATACACTTTTCAGGATCAATGATGCTGTTCTCTGTATCAGTCGCTCCGGTTGGGCAGACATAGAGGCAAAGGCAATCCTTGGTACATAAGCGAAGATTTCTTACTGCATATTTTTCAGTCATAGTTATGCCCTCCCTTCCATTTTTTCAAATTTCCAACTGGGAACCTTACACACCGGACATAGCTCCGGAGCTATGTCACCAATATAGACAAAACCACAGACCGTGCAAACCCAGACACCGGTGTTTTCCAACATCTTGTCTCCCTCAGATTCATATCGAGTCAGCAGAGATTGGAGCATTCGGGTAACCTTTTCGCTCCACACCTGACAGCGCAGGCCACCCCGATCAGGCTTTTCACCGGCTACAGCATTGCCATAGGGATACCCTACAGACAAATCCTTGTCAATGAGTTCCAGTAGCTTGGCAGTGCTGGCATCCTCGACGGGCGCAGCCTTGCTTCTGAAGAACTCTGCCAGTTTTCTGAAATCCTCTGCCTGCTGGGGCAGATACTGCTTTTCGCAGCCACGGGCCAGGTTTGAGCAGATGATGCTCATTTCCATGGGAGAGAGTTCCTTGTCTACATGAGGCTTTTCAAGGATCTCCTGGGATGCTATTTTTTCTTCTTTGGGTTTGAAAGCGTCTTTGCCTGCCCCGCAGAGGGGACACTTCCAATCGGCAGGTAGGTCTTCCCACTTGCCACCGACAGCTTCATCGTGAATATATCCACAAATGCCGCAAACATATTGTTTCATAGATTTTACCGCCTCCTTTATCTATATTTTATCAAATCACGACACATATTCCGTGACTTAATCACCTATTTCAGTCGCAGGAGTGATGGCCGCAGCCGTGAGAACCGCAAGAATGATCTTCCCCATGGTGGTCGTGATGATCACACCGGACATTGGGGTTGAAGTCCAGCTCGCCTGCTGCCAGTGCTTCTGCTGCTGCATCAGCGTTGCCGGAAACACCACCATAAAGCCGGATACCCACATCGCTCAGTGCCATCTGGGCACCGCCGCCAATACCGCCGCAGATCAGGGCATCCACCTTCAGTGCACTCAGGACGCCTGCCAGTGCACCATGTCCGCTGCCGCCAGCATCCACAACCTCAGACGAAATGATTTTTCCATCTTCCACATCGTAGATTTTAAACTGTTCGGTGTGACCGAAGTGCTGAAAGATTTCTCCGTTTTCATAAGTGACTGCAATTCTCATAATATTATCTCCTTTCGGTTTTTCGTGCATCGGATGGATTTTTTGCTGATAGCAATTTTTGCACCCGTAGGCTGCGCTGTTTCCGCTGCAGAGTGTAAAATCCCCTCCCTCGATTCGCAGAGGAAGTCCCTCAACCAGCGCATCGGCCAGTTTTTTGCGGGCAGCTGCATAAATCTGCTGAACCGTTGTTCTGGAAATAAGCATATATTTTCCGCATTGCTCCTGAGAAAAACCTTCACGGTCAATCAGGCGAATGGATTCATACTCATCCACATTCAGGACAATGGGAGTCAGTTCCTCGCCGCCACGAACTGGAACAAAACCATCATTATCCGGCAAACAACAAACTTTTCTGCATTTTCTCGGTCTTGGCATAGATTCACCTCCATATTATTTGCGGTATATGCCATTTATACGACCATTGTACATCTCCTTTTCCTATATGTCAACGGAATTATTGACATATACCATAAATTATTTTATACTATGTGTATTCAAGGAGGTGTACCCATGGATTTTTCATCCTATTTTCCAATTTGGAACAAACTGACACCGACCCAGCAGCAGATTTTGGAGCGAACTGCAGTTTTACGAAAAGTGGACAAAGGAACTGTGATTCACAACGGAACTGTGGAGTGTACCGGTCTTCTGCTGGTAAGAAGCGGACAGCTTCGTGCCTATATTCTTTCCGATGAAGGACGGGAGATTAGCCTCTATCGTTTGTTTGATCGGGATATTTGCCTGTTTTCCGCCTCCTGTATGATGAACAGCATTCAGTTTGAGATCACCATTGAGGCGCAGAAGGATACCACGATGTGGGTTATTTCTGCTGACACTTATCAGCGCATTATGAAAGAGTCTGCTGTGGTAGCTAATTTTACCAACGAAATTATGGCTACCCGTTTTTCTGAGGTTATGTGGCTCATGGAGCAGATCATGTGGAAAAGCTTTGATAAAAGGCTGGCAGAATTTCTGCTGGAGGAATGCAGCTTAGAGGAAACAAACATCCTCAAGATTACCCATGAAACCATTGCGAGCCACATGGGTACTGCCCGTGAGGTAGTTACCCGAATGCTTCGCTATTTCCAGAACGAGGGTATGGTGAAGCTGGCGCGGGGCACCGTGGAAATTTGTGAAGAAAGGAGATTGCAGGAACTTTCTGATACATAGAAGACCTGTATCGTTGATGATGAAAATCGTATTGCTCACCGCCCTCGGCGTGGGGGGCGCGACCATTTTTGGAAGTCTCATTGGCTTTGTCTTTCGGAATATCTCCCACAAATTCTCCGACATAGTGCTGTCCTTTGCGGCAGGTGTTATGCTGTCTGCGGCTGTACTGGGACTGATTCTGCCATCTCTCAATTATGGCGGAACCCATGGGATCCTCGTTTCCATCATCGGGATCTTTACTGGGGCGGTGTGCCTGAATCTCATTGATAAGCTGGTTCCCCACCTGCATAGGCTGGTGGGAACCGATACGGAAACACACCGCAGCACCAACCTTGACAAGGTATTGCTGTTTGTCACAGCCATCGCGATCCATAACCTGCCGGAGGGGATTGCCGCCGGTGTCAGCTTTGGAAGTGAAGACACGGCGCAGGCGATGATGATCGCCTGCGGTATCGCCCTGCAGAACATCCCCGAAGGCATGGTGATCATTGCGCCCATGCTGGCAGCAGGCGTATCCCCGGTAAAAACCTTTGTCTGCGCCATGGTGACCGGGCTGATCGAAGTCGTCGGTACGCTTCTGGGATATTGGGCCGTAAGCATTGCTTCGGCCATTCTCCCCTTTGCTCTGGCCTTTGCGGGAGGAACCATGCTCTATGTCATCAGCGATGAAATGATTCCCGAAACCCATGCCCACGGCAGCGAGACCGGAGCAACCTATGCGCTCCTGGCCGGATTCTGTGTGATGCTGGTCAGTGATTTCTTTTTGGGGTAAAGTGTGATTCAGATGTTTGAAATGTTTGCTGCAGTCAGAGGATGAACATCCGCCGCATCTCTACCAAAATTGTTGGAGAGATGCGGCGGATGTTTATTTGTCCATGCCGCAGGCCGTAGCCGATTCAATGAGACAGCGATCATTGGTCACAGCATCATAGAAACGGAAGCCGCCGGAGAAGTTATAGCAGTCAAAGCCGTTTCCGGCCAGGATACGACAGGCAATGTAGCTGCGCAGACCGCTCTGACAGATGACGTAGACAGGCTTACGCTTGTCCAGCTCACCCAGCCGCTCCCGCAGCTCGTCCACCGGGATGTTAAAGAAGCCGTCAATGTGTCCGTGTGCGAATTCTTCCACAGTGCGGGTGTCCAACAGAGTTACGCTTCCGTCACGAGGAAGACGATCTGCATCTTCCAGATGCCATTGTTTCAGAACACCGTTTGCGATATTCTCAACCATAAAGCCAGCCATATTTACCGGGTCTTTCGCAGAGGAATAAGGCGGTGCGTAGGCCAGATCCAGATCCTTCAGTTCCGTGGCTTTCATTCCTGCCCGGATAGCGGTGGCCAGCACATCAATGCGCTTATCCACACCTTCATAGCCTACGATCTGCGCACCCAGCAGGCGATAAGTCGCCTTTTCAAAGACCACCTTCATTGTCATGACTTTCCCGCCGGGGTAGTAACCTGCATGGCTCATGGGCGACAGGATAACCGTATCAACATCCAGCCCTGTTTTTCTGGCGTTGGTCTCATTTACGCCGGTAGTAGCGGCAGTCATGCCAAAGATCTTGATGACACTGCTGCCTTGGGAGCCGGTATAATGGCTGTCTCCGCCACAGATGTTGTCCGCAGCGATTCGTCCCTGTTTATTGGCAGGGCCAGCCAAAGAGATCAGAGCATCCTGCCCGGTGACGAAGTGCTTCACCTGCACCGCATCGCCCACGGCATAGATGTCGGAAATGGAGGTTTCCATTCGGTCATTGACCACAATACTTCCTTTAATGCCCAGTTCCAACCCGGCATCCTTTGCAAGGGTGGTTTCGGGAGAAACACCAATGGCCAGGATTACCATATCCGCATGGAGAGGCTGTTCGTCTTTCAGCAGCACATCCACGCCGCCGTCCCTTTCCTCAAACCCTTCTACGGTATGACCAAGTGCCAGCTTTACACCGTGCTTGCGCATTTCATTATGGATGAAAGAAGCCATATCGGCATCAAAGGGATTCATAAGCTGTTTTGGACGCTGGACAATGGTGACATCCATCCCCAGCTCTCGCAGGTTTTCTGCCAGCTCCAATCCAATGAAGCCACCACCTGCCAGTACAGCGGATTTGGGATGGTTTGCATTGATGTAATCCTTGATGCAGAAGGTATCTTCAACAGTGCGCAGGGTAAACAGCTTATCAAGACCTACACCGGGAAGCCGGGGCTGGGTAGGCTTGGCTCCGGGAGAGAGAATCAGCTTGTCATAGCTCTCCTCGAACTCCTCACCGGTTTCCAGATTTTTCACGGTAACTTCTTTTTTTTCGGGATGGATAGCCGTGACCTCATGGCGCACCTTCATGTTTACATGGAACCGGGAGAAGAAGCTTTCCGGGGTCTGGAGGGTCAGATCCGACCGATCGGTAATCACATCACCGATATAGTATGGCAGACCACAGTTGGCATAGGAGATATACCCCGAGCGCTCAAAAACTACGATTTCTGCCTGCTCATTCAGTCTGCGAATACGGGCGGCAGCGGTAGCACCGCCTGCCACACCGCCTACAATGACAACTTTCATATTATCGTTCCACCTTTCCTGCATAAGCGGAAATTCCGCCTATGTTTTTCACGTTGGTATAACCCATCTGCTTCAAAATAGCAGCTGCCTGACGGCTTCTTGCACCGCTGAGACAATGAACAAAAATGGGGGTAGATTTATTGTCAATCATGCCAGCCACTTTGCTAATGGACTGCAAAGGAACATTTTTACTGCCGGGGATATGCCCCTGCCGGTATTCGTCGGGGGTGCGAACATCCAGCAGGACTGCGCCATCCGTAGTGCTATATTCTTTGACACCCTGATTGATGTCAGGACCTTTCAGGAAATCGAAGAATCTCATCTTTGCACCTCCTTACAGCATGGCGAGAATCTGAGCCTTAGGTCTGGCACCGGTGGCTTGATTGACAATCTTTCCGTTCTTCATAACCACCAGAGTGGGTATGCTCATCACACCGAACTGCATAGCCAGTTCCTGTTCCTCATCCACATTAATTTTAACAACCTTGATATCGGAGCGCTCCTTGGCAATCTCCTCTACCAGAGGAACTACCATGCGGCAAGGACCACACCAGGGAGCCCAGAAATCCATCAGGACGGGCTTGTCCGAGTTCAAAACCTCTTGATTGAAATTGTTTTTATTAACACTGATAGCAGACATATTTAAGTCCTCCTGTTTTCTTTTTTATGGCTTTATTATATCCAGCAGTCGTTCCTTGTTCTGTGATTTTATCACTTATCGCCGGTGACTGTTTCACCGGGCCAACTATTAATTCCGCCGATCTCAATGATATTGGTGTAGCCCAGTTTCACCAGTTTTTCAGATGCCTGCTTACTCCGATTACCGCTGCGGCAGTATACCAGAATCAGCTGATCTTTATCCGGCAGTTCAGAGATATCCTCTGTGCCAATGGATTCGTTGGCAATATTGATAGCACCGGGAATATGATTTTCGCTATATTCCTGAGCAGTACGAACATCGAGGATGATGTATCCGGTTTCCTCCTCCATCATCGTAATAGCTTCCTCCATAGTAATCTGTCGATAGGTTTTTTCAGCGGATTGCGTTGCACAACCAGAGAGAAGCAGTAAAGTCATTAAAATGGGAATGATTCTTTTCATGTGTATACCTCTATATTTCGAAGATAGGGCAGCCGTTTCCAGCTGCCCTGTTTCCTTTTTTATGTTCTTGCCATTCCGTCTACACTGAGCACAACGCCCGTGATATAGGATGCTTCGTCAGATGCCAGGAACACAAATGCATTGGCAATATCCTCCGGCTGACCCAGGCGGCGCAGAGGGATCTGCTTGATGAGCGGATCAATTACTTCCTTGGGAACAGCCTTCATCATATCGGTCAGGGTAATACCGGGAGCGACTGCATTCACTCGAATACCCTTCGGACCCAATTCTCGGGCAAGGGAAACCGTCAGGCCATTGACAGCAAATTTGGATGCGGGATAAGCAAAGCCACTGGGCTGGCCGTAAATGCTGACCATTGAGGAGGTGGAGAGAATAACACCTTGACCTTTTGCAATCATGCACTCACTGGCGGCTCTTGTAGCATTGAACACGCCTTTTACATTCAGATCCATAACCTTATCAAAGGTTTCCTCCGTATACTCGGTAAAGGGAGTGCTTTCGGATATACCGGCATTGTTCACCAGAATATCAATGCAACCGTATTTTGAGGCAGCTTCTCGGAACGCATTGCGGACAGATTCCAAATTGGACAGGTTAGGACTGATTCCCGCAACTGTTGCATCAGGGTACTTTTCTTTCAGCTGCGCAACCGCTTTGTCAGCAGAACCTTGTGAGCTTGCGGTCAGGATTACCGTAGCACCTTCCTTCAAAAATTTGTCTGCGGTAGCGTAGCCAATGCCACGGCTGCCTCCGGTGATGATTGCAACTTTATCTTTCAGTCTCATAAGAATACCTCCTTGTGTTTTGTATTTGTAGTATAACCTGTTTCGGAGGCGCTCTCCGTGATAAAATCACATTTTTCCAAGAAGGAATGATAGAAAAACCGAGTGTCCCTTTCTTATTTTCCGAACAGATCGCTGTGCGTTCCTGTTCGGGATAATGTCAGTATCAGTAAATCATCTTCAATCCGATAGACCAACAACCAATCTGGCTGAATATGGCACTCACGATGTCTAAACGATGTCTAAATTCTTGTTCATTCCTTTAACGCCCTCAATGCTTCTTCAACATCAGAGTAGCGTTTTACGGACGGATCACGGGCAATGCGCTCCGCTTCCAGCATTGCCGCCATCGTCTCCTTGTTCGGTTGATCCAGGCGAACATCAAAAGGAAAACCGCCGGCACGGAGAGACTGGCGAAGAAACACATTGATTGCGGTGGTAAGGTTAATGCCTAATTCGCCATAAATCGCTTCGCACTGTTTCTTAATATTGCTGTCCATACGGACGGTGAAATTAGTAGTGGTAGCCATGAATGTCAACTCCTTTCTTTACTACTGCACCTATATTATATGCATTTTGCATTGCAAAGTAAATGATTTTGGAGGATTGCCATGGCCTGCTGCTTCCATGTGAGCACCGACTAGCTGCTCATGGGGAAAGATCATGACAAGATGGACAGCCACACGAAGCCTCTGGATGTGGTGACTCAGATGACAGAAATCGCAAAAGGCCTGAAAATCTGTACGAGATCCTATATTCCAATTTTATCAGTTATAACTGATAAAAAGTATAATTTACCAAATTTCATCAGTTATAACTGATGAAATCCTTCCATGTCACGAATATTACACATTATTCGCGGTCGTGAAAAGCCGGTAAAACATAAAAAGTAAGCCTGCAGGAGCTCCGCAGGCTTGCAAGGTATTACAGCAGTTCTGCCATATACAGAGGCAGATGGATGATTCCGTCTTTGACCATAACATCCTTGGTATAAAGAATATAAGAGTTGCCAATGACAGAAGAAAAGTGTTTACGGAATTTATCCAAAGAAGAATGGGAACGGTAATTGCCGGATTTCACTTCTACGGGGGCAATTTTCTTTCCCTCGGTAATCAGGAAATCTATTTCCATGTGGTTTTCCCGGTTCCGACTATCGGAGCGGGAATAGAAATACAGGCGTGAACGACTGTGGCGAAGCATCTGCGCAACAATGTTTTCCATCAGCATTCCTTCGTTGATATTCAGTTTATCAAAGAGGATCGCGCGATATAGTTCGTTGTCTGTGTATTTCTTATCCTGGAAAGTGTGCGTCACAAGCAGTCCGGTATCTGCCATATAGCACTTCTGTGTGGCATGATCAGCACTCAGTGCAAGCCCGACATGAGGGTCTGTTGCATTGAAGCAGGTATTTACTACCATGGCTTCATTCAGCCATACAAAAGAATCCTCAAAGGTTCGAAAACGAGCCTGCTTTCCGAGAGAAGAAAGCTTGTATTTCTTTTCCTTTTTGGAAAGCTGCCCCGGAATGCCATCAAACACGGCAAACACTTTGTCCTCATAACCTTCTGCAAATTTTGCGACATCTTCGCGATACAGCTTCAGGATCCTGCGTTTGGCAACATCGGATGCCTCGAAGTCTTTGCCATTCCTATAAGCAAGAACAGACTGAGGCATACCCCCGACCAGAATGTACTGGCGGAAGTCGTTCATGATCTTCCGGTGAAGTGTTGCACCAAGGGGTTTCCTGGTTTCAAAGCAATGTCGGATCAGCGGATAAGTTGCTTCGTCGCCCATAGCCCAAAGGAACTCTTCAAAATCCAGCGGAAACATCTCAATATGATCCTCTTCCGACGGAATAATGATATCCTGTACATTCTTTTTCAGTCGGATCAGTGAACCTGTTTCAAGGTAATCAAACCGGCCATCTGCTACAAGATATTTGATAAGCTGGCGTGCTCTTGGGTATTGCTGCACCTCGTCAAAGATGATCAATGACTCACGTTTATGAAGAGTTGTGGAGTAAAAAGCTGCGAGCTTTGCAAAGAACAAATCAAGATCTGCACTATCGTTGACGAACAGGTCCAGTACATCTGTCGGAGCCCGTCCAAAGTCGATCAGAATATAGCTTTTGTATTCCACCTTCGCAAATTGCTCGGCAATAAAGCTTTTGCCAACACGACGCGCTCCGTCAATCATCATGGCCGTCGTCCCTTTGCTGCTGTTTTTCCAGGTAACGAGCGCATCATATATTTTTCTTTTCAGCATTCCATCACTTCCTTTGAGGATAGTATATCCATAATATGATCTGATTATAACTCTGAAATCACGAAAAAGCAAGTTCAGCCGCTCATAATTTACACGAAAAAGCAAGTTTGATATTCTTGAAATCGCACGAAAAAGCAATATTAAAATTCTTAGAATTGCACGGAAAAGCAAATCCAGGACATTGATTCGGAACTTCTGCTAGAAAGCAGGGGGCTTTACATAAATGATTAAAGCATTTTTAACTCGTAATAACGAGTTAAAAACAAATTTAACTCAACACGAAACGAATTAAAACGAGTTAGAAACGAATTAAATGCAAGTAAGAGATAGACAATGGCAGCAGCCCCTCAGCCTCAAAGGCAGGCCTGGATACACTGAGTATATTTCAGCGTATCTGGGTCTGCCTTTTATTTATTGTTATTTGCCGCAACTCCCTTCTGCTGAAAAAACTATAGCAAATCCGTACAACCAGGGCGGGCAACCCGTACAGCCGGTACCTAAAAACATCCATCCGTATGGACTAAACTTGTACATGTAAGGAGCCAAACGACTCCTCTACAGGAACCTTGAAAATTACATACCATTCTTCAGGCACAACCCTGTGATGGGGAGCCACATCAGCGGATGAACGCAACGATCGCCATTAGGAGGCGGGAGCGTGAACTGGCCTGTAAGTATCGGATTGCTTCCGATATACAGCATTGATCCATCACAGCACAATGATACTTCTGTACGCAGCTCGGTGAGAACCACGGAGGGGTTAGATTCCCATGGATCTGGTAGCAGCCAGACGCCTGAATGCATTCCCGGTAGGTCAGAGCACCTGCCAGTTCCCAGGGGTGTCGAGGACAAATGTGGGGATAACATATTATGCGACTATGCAGAGCCATGCAGCGATGCAAAACCAGGTGCTTGCACATGGGTTTTGTCATCGATATATGGCGAGTTAACCACATGAGCAAAAAAGCAGCATAGCTGCGGTTTTGCGAATGGGGTGCTGCATAGTTACTGGGAGAAAAAGCCCTTAGCGGCTTTCTTGGGTGGGAAGCGATATCCCGCCCTTTTACATAGAACCTACATGAGGAGGAGAAAACATGCTTAGAAAAAATTGGAACTATAGACGCGGTGATATCTATCTGGCAGATCTGGGCGAGCATCGCGGAAATATTCAGGGCGGCGTTCGACCGGTCATCAATATTCAGAACAATAGCGGTAATTTCTTCGGACCGACGTTGATCGTCGTGCCGCTTACTACGGAACTGAAGAAGCTGGGCCAGCCTACACACTGCGTTCTCAAAAAGCAGCGCGGTCTGGATGAAACTTCCATGAGCGAGGCGGAGCAGATCGTCACCATCAATAAGTGTCAGGTAATCAAATACCTGGGACGAACGAGTCAAAAGCACATGGAGCGCATTGACGACAGTATCCGCGTAAGTCTTCATCTGGATCCGGAGGATCCGATTCCTATTCCGGAATCCGTGGAATTCCCATGACGATCAGATTCAGATGAACAGAGATAAATAAAAGAAAGAGAGGACATACATAATGGAAAACACAGTAGTATATGAGAACCCTATTCCGGTTGAAGAGCCGGTTCTGAAAACGATGTGCTATTCGATAAGCGAGATTGAGTTGATTCTTGGTATCAGTAGGCCTTCGGTTCTGAAGCTCCTGAATAAGAATGAATTCAAGTGGTTTAAGATCGGAACCGTCTATCGAATCTCCAAACCCAGCTTTGAAGAATGGATGCAGAAAACACTGTAATTGTCAAGGATGTCGATGGAGGCTTTTGGCCGGATTGACATCCTAACAATTCAAAAGAATATCCGGTACCTTTTAACCAGGTCATACGACCTGGTTAAAACTTTATAAGGAGGTCATACGACCTGGTTAAAACTTTATAAGGAGGTCGCATAGATGGCGAATGAAAGAACGACAATGTCAGTCCCGGAAATGCAGCGCATGCTGGGGATAAAAAAGACTGACGCCTACTGGCTGGTACATAAGAATGTCTTTGAGACGATTATCGTCGAGAAAAAGATGCGGGTAGTAATCGCGAGCTTTGAAAAATGGTACGCAAATCAGGTGAAGCACTCAAAGGTGGATGGTCCGCCGCCGGGAGCTGAACTCAAAGCCTACTCCTATTCTGTTCAGGAAATGGCAAATCTTCTCGGTGTATCCGATGATGTGGTTTATGCCATAATCAAGCGGGATCACTTAGAGACCTTTGAGGTGGATTACTGGAAGCGAATCCGAAAAGATGTGTTTGAGACCTGGTACAAGGGACAGACAAAGTACCGTACAGCTGAAGATCGGGAACGGGATAAGGCGCAGGAGGAAATGGGCTATACCATGCCGGAGATCGCGAAGATGCTTCTGATTTCAAGAAAAGAAGTGTATAACCTTTTGGCCAGTCCCAAATGTGCCGGTGTATTCGAATACTTCACGGTGGCTGAAAAAAAGCGGATCACAAAAGAAAGCTTTGAGACCTGGTACCGAGGACAATGCAAATACATAAAATTTGAAGATCGTTCCCCCGAGGAACAGGAAAGGATTCGAATGCTGCAGAAACAGGAAAAGCGGCCAAGGCTGATGGTGGATCCAAACAGGCCTACGATATCAAAGAAACCGCTGTTCTTCTCGATGTTCCGGTGCATGAAATACGCAGGATGATATCCGAAGAAGAATTGGAGGCAAAGAAATTTGGGAACCGCTATCTGATTCTCAAATCAGAGATCGAATGGTGGCTCCTTCAGCAGAAAATGGATGTAGAAAATTGAAAGGATACAAGTCATGGCATCAATCGTGCAAAGAGGAAACCGATACAATGTCGTCTATCTGTATGATGCAGAAGACGGAAAACGAAAACAGAAATGGGAAAGCTTTAAAACTTTGGCAGAGGCAAAGCGCAGGAAATCTGAGGTTGAATATCGGCAGCAGATAGGAAGCATGGTGGTTCCTACATGCAAAACGCTGGAGGACCTTTTAAAGGAGTATGTGGCTCTCTACGGTAAGAACACCTGGTCCATCTCCATGTATTCCAGTACAATTGCTCTCATTGAAAACTACATAACTCCTTTCATCGGCTCCATGAAGCTTTCGGACATTACCGCCCGTGTTCTGGAGAAGTATTATATGCAGCTTATGACCACACCGGCAGCGCGGAAAGCTACTGATAAGAAGTACACCAAGAAAAGAGATTATGTAACAGCCGGAACTGTAAAGAGAATTCACAATGTCCTTCGCAGCGCTTTTCATCAGGCTGTGAAATGGGAATTGATGGAGAAGTGTAATGATTTTTTCCGGTATCGGGCTTGTTTTTCTGTTCCTGCTTCAACTT
>ERZ1106915.1050-NODE-1050-length-28557-cov-9.527331_pt1 | contig 28557 bp, 29 predicted proteins | sample MGYA00403653_ERZ1106915 | MGnify/ENA primary metagenome ERZ1106915 (study PRJEB35170, sample SAMEA104062404) | human gut metagenome | biome: human gut; feature: human-associated habitat; material: faeces | place: Denmark | collected 2012-06-06 ... | reverse complement strand
GTCGATGATTTCAATCCTGCGGCTAGCCGATGTTCTTCGCAAATAAATGAGGCTTCCCTATTCAAAAACCGAAACCCCGCCAAACGTGATTCCCCTAGGGAAAGCACGTTTGGCGGGGTCCTAGTGTGATTTCCCTAGGGAAATTACGCCATCAGACGAACAGCTCTACCGAGCAGCCCGTTACTCCTCCCAGTAAGCGTCTGCAAGCAGCTTAAAGCAAATCTTCTTGACCGGCTGCGCGCCATCGCCCGGGAACTCGAGCGTGGGCATGTGAGGCTCGCCGGCAACAAACAGCGCAAACTTGTCGTCGGCAAGATCGCCGGCGATCGAAGCGTCGGAATCGACCAGATCGTAGTCGTCCTTCTCGTCAAACTCCTGGACCAGCGTCAGGCTGCCCGTGGCAACCTTAAAGGCCTCGCGACCCTCGACGTCGATCTGCAGGTCGTGATAGCGCTGATGCGTCTCATAGTGAGCCTCGGTCTCGGGACGCGTCGTGGGGGCCATGACGTTCGCAAAGACCTTGTCGCCTAGAATCGGATGGCTGCCGACCTCGAGCTCCGCCGGGTCGTTCTCCTCGAGCCAGTCAATCAACACGTCGAGGCCCTTGAGCATTCCGCGGTACTCCTCGATATCGCCCAATGCACCGTAAATCATCTAAATCCCCTCTCGGATCGTTTCTTTGGCGGCTACTCGGCAAACGCATTGCCGACGCTGTTGCCACCCACATACGTCTCGACCAGGGTAAGGTCGGGATTGAACACGACAGCATCGGCGTCGCGCCCCGGCATAATGCTACCGCACTTGTCGTCGACTCTAACCACAAGCAAGCAACCGATGCCGGGGCCGCAGCACAAGCTCCTACAGCTCGGTCACGACAACGCCGTTGTAAACCTCATCCCAACGATCCATAACCAAGTGGCCGGTCATGGGATCCATGGCGTTAAGCTTGCCGCAGGTATTGGCGGTACGCAACACCGTCTCGTCGTCTGCGCCAGCAGCGATGGCATGCGCGAAGCCAGCGATAGTGGAGTCACCTGAACCCGTAGCGTTAACGGCAGGGATATCGGGCGTCTTGGCACGGAACGCACGGCCATTGTGGAAGCCAACGGAGCCGGCAGCGCCCATGGACACGACGACCCAGGGGATATCGGAGAAGCGAGCGTCAGAAGCGAGCGCGGCGCGGAGCTCGTCCACATCGTCAGTGGTAAAGTTCGTGCCCAGAAGGCCGTTGATCTCGGTCAGGTTAGGCTTGACCAGCTCGGGCTTAATTTCGGACTTAAGGGCGGCCTCAAGCGAAGCACCCGAGGTATCAAGCAGCACCTTAGCGCCGGCGTTCTCGGCAATGCCCGTAATCTTGGCATAGTAGTCTGCCTCGACACCGCGGGGCAGCGAACCCGAAATGGTGACGACGTCGGCCTTACCTGCAAGCTCGGTAAACTTGGCGGTAAAGGCATCGAGCTCCTCGGGGGCAATTGTCGGGCCGCTCTCGAGCAGCTCGGTCTGGTTGCCGGCGTGAAGGATGTTGAGGCAAATACGAGTCTCGCCCTTGATGGGCACAAAATCGTTGTTAATACCGTTGGCGTCCATGAGCTCAGCCATGTAGGCGCCCATGTGGCCGCCGAGCAGACCGGTTGCCACAACGTCGTCGCCCAGCTGGCCCAGGACGCGGGCCACGTTGAGGCCCTTGCCGCCGGCGGTCTTTTCGGGCGTCACGCGGTTGACGTCGTCGATAATGAGCTCATCGAGCTGATAGCGCGTATCGACAGACGGGTTCATCGTAACGGTGAGGATCATTTTTAGCTCCTTATCTCGCAGGCTCCTTGTGCCTCGCGATACGAGTCGACAAAACGGAATTACAGAATCTCAATCGTGAACGAGCGAACGACGGTCTCCTTAGGCTTGGCGACAAGGCAGCCGCGCTTGTGCTCAAGCACGTCATCCTCATCGGAACAGGTCGAAAGGCCGCCCCAGGGCTCAACTGCCACAAAATCGCCCTCGGGCTTACTCCACACAATGAGATACGGGAAACCCTCAAAGCTCAGGCGAACGCCCTTGTCCTCGCCCTTTTTGGAAAGCGTGACCTGACGGCTCTCGAGCACGTCAAAGATGGTCTCCGCGAAATCGAAGAGCTCGTGCGATAGGGGCAGCGTCTTTCCCACCATGGGGTTCTTTGAACGGTTAGCTACATCAATCAATCCGGTCGAGGGTACGGCGGTACAAAGCTCCGCAGCCTCGTCTTTCTCAAAACGCAACTCGTAGTCCGTATAGGCCTCACCCTCGTCGAGCGGACACCTAAAGCCGGGATGACCGCCGATAAAGAACGGCATGTCCTCGGTACCCTCGTTGGTAACCTCATAGGCGACACGCACGGCGGCGTCCTCAAGCGTATAACGAGCAACAAGCTTAAACGGGTAGGGATAATCGCTCAGCAGCGCGGCGTTATCCTCCGAAGCCAGGCACATAGCCAACTCGTTCTCGCCTTGGCTCAGCAGCTTCCACTCCTGCTTGCGCGCAAAGCCGTGGCGAGCGAGCTCTACATGATGCCCGGCAAACGTCATGGCGCTGTTGTCGCGCAAGCCTCCGCAAATCGGGAAGCAAATCGGCGCCTGGCCGGACCACACGGTGGGATCACCCTGCCACAGATACTCGCGACCGTCGGCCTCAATCGAGGTAAACGAGCCGCCGGCCGTAGACACCTTAATAGAAATCGAATCGTTGGAGAGAGCGTATTCCATTGCCCATCCTTTCGAACAACTGCTTTTTGCTCGCAAGTACCCGTCTCGGCCCTGACCAAAGGACAAACCCGCACGTTCATCGATGCGTCCGGTATCCCAGCCATGCAACGGGGTACCATAGAAACATTGATGCAATTACAGCTGAAAGGCCTTCTTATGCGAACCATCATCCTCTATGCCTCACGCCACCACGGCAATACGAAAAAGCTTGTGGACGCCATCGTCGAGGCACACCCCGAAATCGATACCCTCGACGTCAAGGCACTCGGTAAAAACGAGTATCCAGACCTGCACGAATATCATCTAATCGGTGTCGCCACGGGCATCTATTACTCCGAGATCGACAAGGATATGGCACGCGTGCTCACGAACGTGCTGCAGCCGCAGGACAAGGTGTTTGGCCTTATGACCTACGGTGGTAAAAACAAGTGGTACGGCAAGGATATCGATGGCATCTGCCGCATGAGGCAGGCCATCTTTATGGGTGTCTACGGCTGCCCCGGCTTTGACACGTGGGGGCCGTTCAAGCTCGCTGGCGGTGTCCAAAAGGGACACCCGACCGCTGAGGAAATTAAGGGCGCTGTCGACTTCTTCGACAAGATCGAAGACGAGTATGGCGACATCATCGTCGAAGAGTACGCCAAGCGCGAGAAGCGCCTAGCATACGAGAAGGAGCATCCAGCAGGAGGCCTGGTGGCCGGCGTTAAGCGCACGGCAAAGAAGATCGCTAACAAGCTGTAACTGTTAAGGTGCTTTTGAGCGTTTAACCCATACGGCGGGTCCGAGCAGATTCGGGCCCGCCGTCTTTTTCTATCGTTACTCGGTAAAGGCGTTGCCGACGCTCTGGCCGCCAACATACGTCTCGACGAGGGTGAGCTCGTGGTCGAACACGACAAAGTCGGCGTCGCGACCCGGCATGATGCTGCCGCACTTATCCTCGATGTGCGCGGAGCGTGCCGGCACCTCGGTTGCCATGCGAATGGCGATATCGGCGCTGGCGATGCCCCAGTCGACGATGTTCTTGACGCCCTGGGCAAGCGTGAGCACCGAGCCGGCAATGCTCTTGCCGTCGGCGAGCCAGCACAGGTTGTCCTTCATGATGACGTCCATGCCACCACTGGTATAGCTGCCCTCGGGCATGCCGCCGCAACCCAGGCAGTCGGTGATGAGTACCGTATGCTGCCAGCCCTTTGCCTGCAGCAGCGCCTTGATGGCGGCAGGGTTCACGTGCTTGCCGTCACAGATGATCTCGGCGTAGGTCTCGGGCGTGGACATGGCAGCGCCCACGACACCGGGCTCACGGTGATGCAGTCCGCGCTGGCCGTTATAGGTATGCGTAAAGCAGCTGGCACCGGCGTTGATGGCGGCGATGCACTCATCGTAGGTGGCGTCGGAGTGACCGATACTGGTCACCACACCCTTGGCGTTCAGAGCAGCCGCATAAGCAGCGGCGCCATCGCGCTCGGCAGCCATGGCGCTCTTAACGATGCGACCGCCCGCAGCCTCCTGCCACTGATCGAAGACCTCCTCGGAGGGATCGATAAGATAAGCGGGGTTCTGCGCGCCCACGTGCTTCATGGTAAAGAAGGGCCCCTCCAGGTAGATGCCCTGAATGCGAGCACCGCAGAAATCGGGGCCGCGACCCTCGTCCGCCTGAGCGATGGCGGCGCAGGCATCCTTGATCTGCTCGACGCCATCGGTGAACGTCGTGGGCAGCCAGCTGGTGGTACCACGACGGGCGAGCTCGGTCGAGCTGATATCGATGCCCTCGGGATCGTTATCGGTAGTCGAGTGGTTATAGAAGCCATGGATGTGGGTGTCGACCATACCCGGCGCGATCCACGATCCCGTGTAGTCCTTAATCTCGCAAGAGGGCTCGTCGGCCTGCCAGGCGCCAAAGACGCCATCCTCGACCATAAGATAGCCGCCCAGCTGCGGGCCTGCCGGCAAGAAGAACTTGTCAGCCTTAATTGCGTACGTGCTCATATGCACTCCTTGCTTCTAAAGCAGTTGACCGTGGTGATACTTATACCCGGTTCAAGTAAAAACAAAAAGCGCCCGCCCGCCGTTATGAGCGGACGGGCGCCCTTACAGGGGGACGCGATTAAGCGGTGAAGGGGTGAATCGTCACGCCCTTAACCACGCGGTTGACCGTGCCGGTGGGGCTCGGCGTATCGGGCGTGTTGCCCACGCGCACGGAGTTGAGCAGGCTGATAGCCTGAGCAAACATCACGAACGGCAGAGCAAGGTAACCCTCGGGGAGCGCCTCATAGCCCTTAAAGGTGAAGGACTCACCCTCGTAGACAGTAGCGCCATCCTGCTGAACGGCAACGGTGTGCTGAGCGATCTTGTCGCCACCGATCTCGTTGAGGATGTCGATGTCGTACTGACGGGTGTAGGCGTCGTTGTTCACGAATACGAAGACGAGCGTCTTATCGTCGACGAAGGACTTAGGTCCGTGACGATAGCCCATGGAGGTGTCGTAGGAAGTGGCAACCAGGCCATGAGCAAGCTCGAGGATCTTGAGCTGGCTCTCCTGAGCAAGGCCGCCAAAGGAGCCGGAGCCAAGGTAGGTCACGCGGTTGAAGTCGCCAGCGAGGTAGTCGGCAACCTCGGACTCGCGAGCGATGACCTCCTCGCCCATCTTGGCGATGGTCTCGACCCACTCGGCCTTCTGCTCGTCGGAAGCCTCGTCAAAGATGAGGGTAGAGAGCAGGGTCATGCAGGTGTAGGAACCGGTCATGGCGAAGCCCTTGTCGTTGGCGCGCGGGATGAGCAGCGTCAGCGCATTGGGGTCATCAGCGGACTCGACGGCGAGCTTACCCTCGGGAGCGCAGGTGATGTTGAGGAACTTGACGTTGTGGACGAGCTCCTTGGCAACGGCAACGGCGGCAAGGCTCTCGGGGCTGTTGCCAGAGCGGGCAAAGGAAACCACGAGCGTGGGATCCTCGGCGCGCAGGAAGTCGCGCGGTGCGCTCACGATGTCGGTCGTGGCGATGGGCTTAAAGTCGTAGAGATCAGTGTTGCCAGCGTGACGCAGATACGGGGCGCAGGTATCGCCAACGTAGTCGGACGTACCGGCACCGGTGAAGACAACGGACAGACGGCCTTCGCCCATAGCGCGAGCCTCGGCCAGGAAGGCCTCGATGGCCTCCTTGTTCTCGCGATAGATGTTGAGCGTATCACGCCAAAGCTCGGGCTGCTGAGCAATCTCGGCCGTGGTGATCTGGGCGCCGAGCTCGGTGAGCTCCTCGACACTCTTCTCGAACATTTCTAATACCTCTCTCTAGAAGTAATCCTCTGACGTGCAATTATACACTTCGGTTGGTTATCTGGTAGTAACCAGTTAAATACAAACAATCATCATATGGAAACGATGCCAACACTAGTCGCTACGCTGGTGGTAAACCTTGTATTTAAACTGATCGGCACGAGCAACCGAGAGCGTATACTCCACAACCTCGTTTGACTCGTTATACGTAGTCCTAACCAAATCGAGCACAGGCGAGCCCTCGACAATTTCCAAAAGGTGGGCATCGGTGGGACGGGCTATGCTCGCATAGAACTCCTCTTCGGCCACGCGTATCTTTTGCTGAAAGTCTTGCTCAATCACATCGTAAAGCGGCTTACGCTCCAGCAGCGGTCGCTTTAGGGATAGAAATTGACGAACCGGTAGATAGCTGCGTTCGACCATCATGGGCATGTTGTCGGCAGAACGAAGGCGCTTGAGCTTAAAAATGCGATCACCGATACGCAATCCCATATGCTCGGCCAGATTCTTATCGGCCTCCATCTCGCAAAACTCGAGAATCGTGGTCTCGGGGTCGCGACCCATCGCGCGCATCTGCTCGGTAAAGCTGTAGGACTGCATAAGATTGGTTGCCTTTGCCGAACGGTCGGTCACAAAGGTACCGCGACCGTGCTGCCGAACCACCAGTCCTAAACGCTCCAGTTCTTGCAGAGCCAGACGTACCGTAGTGCGCGAGAGACCATAGCGCTCCGAAAGCTCGCGCTCGGAAGGAATCATGTCACCGGCGCGATATTCATGGTCAATCTTTTCGGTCAGAATATCGACCAGCTGATCGTACAGCGGTTGCTTACGCGCTCCGATCGCCATCCTATCCTCCCTTTTGCTCGAATTCGGCTAACTACCTAGGGCGTTAAGCATTATCGGTCTGCCACACCCGAATCATCAAGAAAAACAAAAGCCGCGCGCTCTTTCGAGCACGCGGCTTATAACATACACATGGCTTAAGGGGTCGGGGTGTGAGCCGCGTAGGGACACACCCCTCAAGCTAGAGCCTTACCAGATGCTCGGCCAGAGACCAAGCGGGCCAGCGCCCAGGATGCCCAGGACGAAGAGCAGCAGGATGCCCTTGGTCGGGGTCCAGCTGTGCTTAGCGAACATGTAGTAAAGCAGCAGCGTAAGCATAAGCGGGACGAGCTTCGGGACGATGGTGTTGAGGGTGTCGGCAACAGAGAAGTTGACCGGATCCTCGGTGACGGTGCCGTAGGTAACGGACTCCATGCCGTTGCCCAGATCGGTGACGCCGCACTCGACAGCGTTGCCGTCGGCATCGGAAGCGGTGAGGGCGTTGCCGTCCTCATCGGTCATGGCGATGGTACCGGCCTCAGCGGTCTCGGTATCGATGCCCTCCATACCGGTGAAGTTCTCGGCCTCCTTCTCGGAGACGATCACGGTAGTAGCGGAGAGGCCACGGGTGGTGCCGTTGGGGATCTGGAGGTTGATCTGGGTGCCACCCATGGTGACGACCAGGCAACCGACGACGAAGACGCCCATGATGGAAGCGGCACGCGTGAAGGCCTGCATGTTGGCGGTCAGAGCGTCAATAGCGCTGGTGCCAAGCTTGTAGGACCAGTTCATGAGCCAGAAGCGCAGTGCGAACTGGACGACGTTGAAGATCACCAGGAAGATGATCGGCGCAGCGGCGTTGCCGTTGATGGCCATGTTGGAGGTGATGCCGGCCGTGATAGGCACGAGCGTCAGCCAGAACAGGGCGTCACCGATACCACCGAGCGGGCCCATTGCGGCGACGCGGACGGCGCGGATCGTGGGGATGTCAACCTTGTTCTGCTCGAGCGAAAGCACGATGCCCATAACAAAGGTGACGAGGAACGGATGAGTGTTGAAGAACTCCAGGTTGTGGCTCATGGAAGCCGCGAGGTCGTTCTTGTTGGTGTGGATCTTCTCCAGACCGGGGATGATGGAGTAGAGCCAGCCAGCGGCCTGCATACGCTCGTAGTTGAACGAGGCCTGCAGGAAGCAGGAGCGCCAAGCCATCTTGTTGAGGGTCTTCTGGTCGAGCTGCGGAGCAGGAGTGAGATCCTCGTAGTGCTCCGGGATCACATACTCATTAGATGCCATCTTCGAAGTCACCTCCGTCAGAAACAGCTGCACCCTTCAGCTCGGTCTGCTGCTGGAAGTCCCAGAAAGCAATGCCGAAGCCGATGAGAGCGAGGATGAGCAGAGCAGGGGTTGCCAGAGAATCGTTGGCAACGGTGATGAGCGCGAGGCCAAAGCCCATGAGGAAGAAGCCCCACATATCGCGGTTCATCATAACCTTGAGCAGGACGGCGAAGCCGACGAAGCGCATCATGCCGCCTGCAGCGGAGAGACCGGTCTGCAGCCAAGTCGGGATGGCGGAAGCGATGGTCTGACCGATGGTGGCGCCAGCGATGAAGAACAGGGTGACGACGATAGCGAAGATCAGACCGAGCAGAGCCATGGCGAAGTAGTTCAGACGCTCGATACCCTTGGTGTCAGCGTTGTGAGCCATGTTGTCCGCGGAGGACATGAGCGGCGACATAAGCGTGAAGACCAGGGTAACGCCGAGCTGACCAAGCAGAGCGAACGGAATGGCAAGGCCGACTGCCGCGTTGGGCTCGAGGCCCGTAGCGATAGCGAGAATGGCTGCCATGATGCCGCCGATGACGGCGTTAGGCGGCTGAGCGCCTCCGATCGGCATGTTGCCGATCGTCATGAGCTGATAGGTACCACCCACGAGAAGACCGGTGTTGAGGTCGCCAAGGATAAGACCGATGACGGCGCCGGTGACGATGGGCTGATAGAGAGACTCGAGGAAGTTGAACTGGTCGATTGCCGCGACGAACGTGACGATGAAGACCAGAGCGACCTGGATGATCGAGTATTCCATCTTGCTCCTCCTTTCAAAATGTATGTACGCACTTTGGATTTCACGTACAGAATGTCAGGGTTTCATTCCTGACAACGTGGATCATGAGGATTACGAGAAGAGCTTGCTCGTGTCCTCAACAGGCGTGCTCGGAACGCGCCTGATCTCCAACTCCACCCCCAATTCCTGCAGCTCTTTAAACGCAGCGACATCCTCGTCGTTAACTGCGACGGAGGTGGCGACTTGGCGCTTTCCTTCCGACATGTGCATGTTGCCGATGTTTACCTTCTTTATAGGCACACCGCCCTTGACGAGCGTAAGCACGTCTTCCGGTGTTTCGGCCACGATGAAGATCTTCTGGCGCGGGCTCGCCTTGCCAATGACGTCGATGGTCTTCTGCAGAGAGAAGAAACGAGTAGCGACGCCGGCGGGAGCGGCCATCTTCATGAGGTTCTGGCGCATGGTGTTGGTCGACACATCGTCGTTGGCGACGAGAATGAGGTTGGAGCCCAGGGTGGAGTTCCACTGGGTAGCGACCTGACCATGGACCAGTCGGTTATCGATGCGGGTAAGAAGAATGTTGGGTTCTGCCATGTTGATCAGCTTCCTTTCGTTATTTGCTGACGACAGTTACTTGATCTCCTGAATCGCGTAACGCGAAACATCTACAACGGCGCCGGATCGGACTTTGATCTGGACCTTCTCGCCTTCGATGCCTTTGACGGTTCCGTAGATACCGCCGGCGAAAAGAACCTCCTGACCCGGCCTGAGCTCGGTGTGTAGCTCCTTGAAGTACTTCTGCTTCTTCTTCATGTTGATTTGCGACCAGATGGTGTAAATCAAGCCCATGATGACAAGCAGGCCTAAAAGGGCGACCGAGGAGCTCAGGACGTTGGCTCCGAAATCGGCCATTAGATGCCGTCCTCGTCGCCGAAGATATCCTCATCCTCGGAGCCGGCAACGGATGCCACCGTCTGGGCGGTGATGCCCGTCTGGCCAACGGTCACGGCCTGCTCGCCAAGCTCGGCGAGCGTGGCATTGCCGCGGAGGAACAAAAGCTCAATAACCATGGGGAGGTTGGTGCCGGTCAGAATCTCGACGTTGTCGACATCCTGGGCAATCATCATCGACTGGTTGAACGGGGTACCACCAAGCAGGTCGGTAAAGACGAGCACGCCATCGCACTCCTCGCGCATGGCGGTAATAGCGGCGCGGAGATCCTCACCGTAGGAAGCAGCCTGGTCGCCCTCAAAAGGAACAACGGTAAAAGCGGGCTGGTCACCAGCAACCATAGCGATAGCGCTTGCAAGGCCGGGTGCGAACTGTCCATGACCGGTAAGAATAAAGCCAACCATTCAAATTTCCCTTCCGAAGGTGTGTACGATCTGAGTCCGATAGTTTTCGGAAGCCAGCGGGCGGGTGCCCTTAAAGCTTCTTGGAAAGCGTTCTTTGAAGACCAGTGGTTTCTCAACTGGTAGTAACCACGTGACGTGTTGTTGTCACTATATCACCACAGAAGAGGTTGCTTTCGTTGATTCATACAGTAAAACGTTTTTGCACCGTTCACGGTCAAAAATCGACCGTTTACCGCTCATTAACACTTCTACCTGCGGTTTTGAAACCGTTTCGAAATGATTTGACGAAAGATCGAAACTATTTTTATGTCTAAACAACGCAAGGCGGCTAAAAATAGCGTGTAGAAAAAATGCAGGTCATTGTGAAGATTTGTGAATTGGTCTTTTTGACTTAATACCAGTTAGAACCAGTTTAGAAATTATCGGTGAACGGTAGTTTTTGACCGTTCACCGGTTATTTGCAATCGTTTGCAGCCGTTTTCCCATATGAATTAGGGAGACCCGATGAAGCACTTGCGCGGTTGCAGGATATTTCGATACTCGTCCATCCCCCGCGCGCCAAACTCCCACTCCCTGAATGTGCCATAAGCTCTCGCTATTCGTCTTACAAACATTACTTACTCTATTCTGTAATTCTTTATCGTTTGTCGTTAAGTATGTTATAAAATTTAAGTATCATCCAAGACATTGGTTGGAGGAGCTATGATCCGCTGGAACGTATCCAAATCGAATGAAGCCATCGACCGTGAACAGGCAATAGCCAAACTGAGGAAGCTCACTCGCTACTGTAAATGGGCCACAATCTGCACCACCGTGGCGCTCGCTCTGGGACTCCTCGCAGTCATTGCAATCGAACTTCTACTCATATTGCCTAGCCTCTCCCAAGGGTTCTGTCTCCAATCCGTAGAGCTTGAGGCTAGCGAAGGGCCAATTCTCGCTCTCGTCGGCGCCAATGAACAGACCCCTCTTATGCTTGTCGCGCACGACGGTCATACTGCAATAGGGAGCGGCATGATGATATGCCTCGCGCTTGCCATCGCGTTAAGCGCATACAGGTTTTTCTCCGCCATTGAAAAGGCGGGCAGGCCCTTTGACCTCGAATGCATCCGCATACTACGTCAAGTAGGACATTTGTTCCTTTTCGGCGGCGCCGCTGTGAAACTTTTTGGTGCCATAGTCACAGGGCTGATACTCTCAGGATTTGGCGGCAGCTTTACGGATGCACTTGGCGGGCAGCATCTCGACCTCTCTATGCTCTTTGCAGGCCTAATTATTAGTCTGATTGCCAGCATCTTCCAGTACGGGTGTATCCTGCAAAAACAAGATGACGAGTTGCTCTAGGGGGAATCCATGATTATTCTGCGACTCGACCGCATGCTTGCCGAACGCAAGATCTCATCCAAAGAGCTTGCGGAACGCGTGGGCATCTCCCAGGTCAATATGTCACGCATTAAGACGGGCAAGGTTTCTGCCATACGTTTTTCAACTCTTGACGCGATATGCCGGGCACTCGACTGCCAACCGGGCGATGTACTTGAATATATATCCGACGATGAAGCCGATAGCCTTTTTGGGCTTAAAGATTAATAGGCATAATGTAGCCACCAGCGCCCAAACGCAAATAGCCCGCTAGAACGGATATCGTTCTAGCGGGCTTATTCAGATAGTTCGGCTACGCGATCGGTAAGCTCAGGCAAACCTTACGCGAACAGGCCGTAGATGCTGATGTTGGCCTTGGCGTAGAGACCGTTAGCATACTCGGTCCACTTGGAGCTGGCGCTCGAAGCCTGCGAGGAGTACTGCTGGTAGGCGGTGTAATAGGCGGTCATGGCCTGCTTGTAGGTGGCACTATCGGCGGTAAAGGCATCGTCGGCGAAGGCCTTAGCGTAGGTGCTGTTCTCGTCCTTCCAGGTTCCCTTCGAGCTATCCCACTCGTCACCGGCAAGGTTGATGATGTAGTCGGCGTAATCCTTGCTCGCGGTCTCCTCGTTGCCGTCGGCAGGCTCAGTCGGAGCAGTCGGCATGCTTGCGGAGCCATCGCCCACCTTCTTCTTGTAGAGCTTCTGCAGCGTCGCGGACTGGCGGACGATCTGCTTGGCCTGGTCCTTGGACACGCCATACTGCGTGGCCATGGTCTTGTAGTCCGAAGTGCCGATGGAATCCTCGGCGTACTTCTTCATCTCCTTAGAAGAGACGGTAATGCCCTCGTCCTCGGCAGCATCGAGCAGAATCTTGTTGCGCACATAGGACAGGATGACGTCGGCAGAGGGAGCGGTGTAGTTGCCATCGCTATCCTTGACGGTATCAAGGCTGTACTGGCTCTCGATAGCCTCGCGCGCGGTGATATCGCTCTTCTTGCCGTTGTAGCTATAGCTTGCCACGGTCGAATCGAGCTGGTCCTCGGTCAGGGTCGACGAACCGACACCCTTGCCGCCAAAGCCGCCATTGCCAATAAAGAAGCCGACCACCGCAGCGATCACGACCGCAACCACGAAGGCGGCAATCATCGTCTTCTTGTGCTTGGATGCATGATCGTCCGCGTCGGAGTCGTCGTCCTCGTCCTGCTCCTCGGGCATGAGGTTCTCGTCGGCGGCGTCCGCGGCGATCTTTGCCTCCAGGCGAGCATCCTCCTCCTCGGCCGTCGTGCCGGCGGCAATGTGCTCGGCAGACGCGCCGGCGACCAGGTCGATCTTCTCGTCCTCGTCACCGTCGGGGCCTTCGCCGCGCTCGATAATCTGGATGCCGTCGATCTCGTCCTTCTCGTCCTTCTTTTGAATCAGACCCATATCAATTACTCCTTGTTAGGAAACATAGTCCCCAATAGAATACGCCCGACGAGGCGCCGGGCGTATTGATTCTTAGGTTATACGCAAACACTTAAGTACTATTTAGGCGTTTGCAGCGTGCGTACCTTAGGCCAGGTGCGCGATAACGGCATCGGCAAAGGCCTGCGTGCCCACAGCGCCCTCAACGGAGCCGGTCTGGGCACGACGCACGTCACCGGTAACCTGCTCGCCCTCGTCGAGCGTGGCAGATACGGCGGCACGAATGCGATTGGCAGCATCGTTCTCGCCCAGGTGGTCGAGCATCATCGCAGCAGAGAGGATCTCGGCCGTGGGGTTGGCGATATCCTGACCGGCGATATCGGGCGCGGAGCCGTGCGTAGCCTCAAAGATTGCGCAGTCGGCACCGATGTTGGAGCCGGGGGCCATTCCTAAGCCGCCCACCAGGCCGGCACACAGGTCGCTCACGATGTCACCGTACAGGTTGGGCAGCACCAGGACATCGAAGTCGTTGGGGTTCTGGACCAGGCCCATGCAGGTGGCGTCGACGATCTTGTCGTTGAACTCGATGTCGGGATAGTTAGCGGCGACCTCGCGCGCAACGCGCAGGAACAGACCGTCGGTCGCCTTCATGATGTTGGCCTTGTGCACGGCCGTCACCTTTTTGCGGCCGCAGCGGCGGGCATACTCAAAGGCATACTCCACAATGCGACGGCTCTTGGCGATGGAGATGGGCTTGATCGAGATCGCGGAATCGGCGGCGAAGGTCTTTTGGCCCGAACGCTCGACGAGCTGCGAGAGCTCCTCGACCTCGGCAGCGCCCTCATCGAACTCGATGCCGGCGTAGAGGTCCTCGGTGTTCTCGCGCACGATAACCAGGTCGACGTCGCGGAAACGCGAGCCGTCGCCCGGCTGCGACAGGCAGGGGCGCACGCAGGCGTACAGGTCGAAATGCTTGCGCAGGGCCACGTTGACGCTGCGGAAGCCCGTGCCGACCGGTGTGGTGATGGGGCCCTTGATGGCAACCTTGGTCTCGGCGACCGCATCGAGCACGTGCTGGGGCAGCGGCGTGCCAAACTCGTCCATGACGCCGGCGCCGGCCTCCTGGACGTTCCAGTTGATCTGGACACCGGTGGCCTCAACCACGCGGCGCATGGCCTGCGTAATCTCGGGACCGATACCGTCACCGGGAATCAGGACTACATCGTGCGCCATAATCTGTTACTCCTCGTCTTCGGCGGCCTCAGATTTTTTAACGCTAGCACGCTTCTTCTTTTTGGAGAGATCCAGGCCAAAACGTTTAACAAGCATTTCGCAAATCTCGCTCGAACGGGCCTTGAGATAGCTGCCCTTGCCGTTCTCGGCATCGAACTTAAGGCGCAGCGCAAGCTTCTCGGCAACCTCGGCGTCGATCTCGCCCTGGCAAAACTCGTACAGGCAACCGAGCATGTCGCGATACTCGAGGTCGCCGTGGTAGCACTGGATGGCCTCGTCCAGGATGGGCCAAGCCTCGCGCGAACGCTCGACGCTCGTGGCACCCCACACGCACAGCAGGCGGAAGGCGGCATAGCGCAGCGTGGAGGAGATCTCGTCGAACAGTGCGGTCTCGGCGCCCTCAAAGGCATCGCCCAGCTGCTCGGGGCAGGTGGTGGCGAGCGCCGTCAGGGCATCGAGGGCCTCCCAGCGGGTCTGCGCCTCGGGGCGGTCGAGCGCCTCGATCAGCGCGGGCACGCAGGGCACGACGCGCTGCGGATCGCGCTCGGCAAGCAGGTGCAGCACGCGGGCGGCAAACTGGCGGATGCGGCGCGTGGGGCAGCCGAGCTCCTGGACCAGGCGGTCGACGGCGTTCTCGTTCTCCTCTGCCAGCTGAAGCTGTGCCAGCTCCTCGTCGGTGAGCTGTTCGTCTTTGTTTTCTGCCATAGTTACCTCTTCTTACTATTTCTTAGCGTGCTTGCCAGCACCCTTGCTGTCATCGGTGACCGAGATGAGCTGTCGGTCGGCCGCGCCATTGCGACGCGCGCGACGGCGCTCCTCGGCGTCGCCTGCATCGGCGGCGGCGCGATGGGCCTTGTTGACGTTAAAGACCTCGTCGTGCTTGCGCCACAAACCGACGGACTCGCCAAAGCTCATTTTTAGGCCGGCGATAAAGCCGCCGAGCCAGCCGATCGGCGCAAACTGCACCAGCGGGAACATCGAGAACACCCAGGTCAGCAGGACAACTGCCGCCGCTCCTGCAAAGTTGGCAATCCAGTAGTCGCGCTTGGTGATGACGCGCTTTTCGCAAGCCCACTGGCCGCACAAAAAGCCGATGTAGATCGCAAAGAGAAAGAGCACCAGCGCAAGCACCACGAACGTCCAGCTCATGGGCGCTACTCCCCGTGATGGTGGCCGCAGCAGCACTCGTGGCCGTCATCATGGCCGTGGCCGCCGCAGCACTCGTGGTCCTCGCCGTGATGGTGGCCGCAACCGCACTCATGCTCGTCGCCGTGCTCGCCGCAACCGCAGCCGTCCTCGTGGGCACCGTGCTCCTCGGGGCGATACTGCGACCAGTCCAGACCGGCGGCGATGGCGTCGGCCTCCTCCTTGTAGAGGACCGTGATGGCCTGGGTACCCAGCTTGGCACCACCGATGGCGTCGAGCATGTCGTAGAGCGTAAAGGCCACGTCGGCGCCGGGCAGCGCGAGCTCGCGGTCATCGGCGTAGGCGAGCGCCAGACGCAGGTCCTTAATGAAGTGCTCGACCATAAAGCCGGGCTTGTAGTCGCCGTCGAGCGCCTTGGGGGCCAGGCTCTCCATGGCGCCGGACTTGCCGGTGCCGCCCAGGATCATCTGGCGGGTCTTCTCCAGGTCAAGGCCGCTCAGCTCGGCAAATGCCATGGCGTCTGCCATACCGACCATGCAGGCGCCCAGCGACACCTGGTTGGCGAGCTTGGCAGCCTGGCCCTTGCCGGCGCCGTCGAAGCAGCAAATGTTAGCCGCAAAGGTGGCAAGGATGTCGCGGACCGGCGCGATGTCGTTCTCGGTAGCGCCCACGATAGCCGTGAGCGTACCGGCGATCGCGCCCGACTCGCCGCCGGTGACGGGGCAGTCAAACGCCATGCGGCCGGAAACCTGGGCGGCCTCGGCAATGTCACGGGCGAGCTCGGGAGAGCTCGTGGTGAGGTCGATCAGAACCGCGCCGGGCTTTGTGCACGCGAGCAGGCCGTCGCCCGCCAGGTAGAGCTCCTCGACCTCGGAGGGATAACCCACCATGGTAAAGACGACGTCGGCGTTCGCCACGGCATCTGCCGGCGTATCGGCCCAGACGGCACCGCGCTCGATAAGCGCCGCCGCCTTGGACTTAGTGCGGTTGTTGACCGTGACGGGATAGCCGGCGTCCAGAATGTGGCCGGCGATGGGGGCACCCATGATTCCGGTGCCGATAAATGCGACAGAGAGCTTGTTTGCCATGAAACCTTTCCTTTTGGGTTGGGTGTTGTTACCAGGTTGAATACTCGGTGCCAGCGTTTGGGCTGTGAGTTGGGATCGATTACGTTCGCGTTACTTGCCTACTGGCCGCGCACCCGGCGGGCGATGCGGTCGGAAAGAGACGCCTTGTCGGCGCGGTTCTTACCCCAAAACGCGCAAGCCACCATGCCGGGACCCACGTGCGAGCCGATGGTGGGGCCCACGGAGCTTCGAATGATCGTGACGTCGGCGCAGCCCTCCTCCTTACGGATGGCGGCTTCGAGCCAGTCGCCGTCCTTGTCGGCATCGGCCGTCATGATGGCGATGGGCATGGTGCGGTCGGGCACATAGTTTTCGCGGAACGACTTGAGGATGGACTTGAGCGCCTTCTTGCGGCCGCGATTGACGCCGATCAGCGACAGCGAGCCGGCCAAGTCGTAGGAGAGCTCGGGCTTGACGTCGAGCTTCGCCGTGAGCTGCGCCGCCGCGGGCGGAATGCGGCCGCCGGCAGCCAGCGCATCGAAGCTCTCGAGCGTAAAGTAGCCGTGGACATAGGTCTTGGCCTCGTTTGCCCAGTCGACCAGCTGCTTGGCGGTGAGTCCCGCCGAGCGTTGACGGACGGCCTCGAGCGCCAAGAGCTCGCCGGTCGCGCAGGGCAGGGCGTTGTCGACCACATAGAGCTCAAAGTCGGGATACTCGGCACGCACGGCATCTGCCGCCTGGCACGCGGAGTTGTAGCTCGACGACAGCGCCGAGGTAAAGCACAGGTAGACCGTGGGCGTGCCCTCCTTGGCGCACTCGGTGAAGAACTCGATATAGCGACCGAGCGACACAGCCGAGGTGGACACGCGGGCGCCGGCGCGCATGCGGTCGTAGAACTCCTTAGGGCTCATGCTCGACCAGATGTCATCCGTGCGCTCCTCGCCATCGATAATGAAGGGGAAACCCAAGATATCGACATCGAGGTTCGCGGCGACCTCGGGGCTAAAGTCGCAGCAGGTATCGACGACGATGCGGCAACGGTCCGAATGACCGGCGGATGCGGCCTTGTCCATCAAAGCGACTCCTTACGTAAAAAGGCGGCCACCCGCATGGGATGGCCGCCAACCGTTAACTCATGCAAGTTAACGTATTTTACTCGTCAAGTGTTTCGATGCGGGGCTTGATGATGCCATATCCACCATTCTTACGGTGATACACCACATTGATGAGGCCAGTCGTCGCGTTCTCAAACACGTAGAAGTCGTGACCGAGCAGATCGGTCTGCACCAGCGCCTGCTCCTCAGTCATCGGGGTGACATCGATGACCTTCTCGCGGACGAGCAGGTCGTCCTCCTCCTCGGGCAGCAGCAGATCGGCCAGATCCTCGACGCGCTCGACCGGTGCGACATCCGCTGCGCTGGCACCGCCCTGGCGGTTGTCCACGACCTTGGTCTTGAACTTGCGCAGCTGGCGGGTGACCTTATCGGCGGAGAGGTCGATGGCGGCGTACATATCTGCACCGTGCTCGGCAACGCGAATCACCGAACCGCGGGCACGAACCGTAACCTCGACGATTGCCGGGTTGGGGTTCGAGGGGTTCTTCTCATAACGAAGTACAACGTCGACCGTCATGGGCTCGATATCGAAAACCTTGAGCGCCTCGCCGATCTTCTCATCCACATGCGCACGCAGAGCATCGGTTACCGTCGTCTTGCGTCCAGAAACCTTGATATCCATACGTGGCTCCAATCTGCCTCGGGGACTTACTGTACTGGCTATGTACCCATTGCCGTGCATTTAATCACGCGGATTCCCAAAGACCCGAATAACGACTGCTTGATACCGCATACCGAAGTCTCGCACTTTTCTGTGGCAAAGTGCGCTATGGAAGAGCGACGGCGACTTTGCTTTTGCACCTAAAAAATGTCTTTGACCTGCTGGTTTTTTGGAAACGAAAAAGCCGGGCTCCCCTGTTGGGAGAGCCCGGCGATGCGTGTTGAAACCGTGAAGAGGCGTCCCTCCTAGCGCGTAGGAGACGCCACCCCTAGCAATAACTAGCTATTGAGCTTGTTAATGTCGTCGTCGGTGATAGTACCCTCCTGGCTGGACGATTTATCCTCGGAGGATGCACCCTCACTGCTCGAATCGGAGGATGCGGACTCGCTGGATCCGGTGTCGGTCGGCTGCACGTCGGCGCCCGAGACCGACTTGGTGGTGAGGTCATAGGGCATCGTGCCGTACCAAACGGAGTGGACCGCCTCGAGCGTGCCATCGACCGTGATACCGTCGAGGGCATCGCTCACGGCACGGCATAGCTCGTCGTTGGCCGCGAGGCCCGCGACGCCGAGCGTCGAGGGCGTCTCGAGCGCGCCAACATAGGAGATCTCGCTCATCAGGCGCGCAAGGTAACCGCCGGCCGTGGAGTCGCAGATCACATAGTCGACTTCGCCGGACTCGAGCGCCTCAAAGCACTCGTTGATGTTGGAGTAGGTCTTTTGGTTGGCGGTGATGCTCTGCTTAGCAAGCGCCTCCTGCGAGGCCGAGGAGGTCTGAACGCCCAGGGTAGCGGTGTTAAGCGTTTCGGTGGAAACGCTCAGCGACTCGCCGTCGCTCGTCTTTCCGAACACTGCCGCAGCGTCGTACAGGCAAGTACCAAGCGTGCTGATGTCACCATCCGTGGAATTGATGTCGCCAATGAAGATGTCGGCCTTTTTATCGCTAAGCGCGGAATCGGCAGAAGACGCATCGACGAAGGCAACTTTAAGGCCCATACGGCTTGCAAGGGCGCGGGCAGCGTCGACCGCGTAGCCCGTGAGGTTACCATCGGCGCCCTGCATGGCCTGCGGAGCATCGGAGGTATCGAGAGCAACCGTCAGGGTACCGGGAGTGACCAGGGCATCGTCCGACACCGTAGGGGTAACGGTCTCGCGCTCGATCTGGTCAATCGTGGGTGTCGTGAACGTGGACAGTGGGTTGAACGCGCATCCGCTCAAGCCCAATACGGCAATGACCGCCGCGGTCCCAGCACCTAACCGAGCCGCGTGCATCAAGCTGCCCCTCACCATGTCCACTACCCTGCCTTCTGTGTCGTATACAATCCGTGCGTTGCGCGGAATAACTGGTTGTTCCCACCAGCTGACCTGGTATTTGACCCCACACTTGCGCACCGGGGTGTTTGCTCGGGAGGCCGCAGCCACCTTCACGACTGGCCCGCTCGCCCGCGAGGCGGTATTGCCCCAAAGAAAGTAGAACGGACGGTGCGGCTTACATCTAGGACGCGCCATGATCGCGCCGCGCGCACGCGGTCGCTTACGTGGATCCCTTTGACCGCGTCTGTCTTGGACTAGGATGGACATTTCGTCCGTCCGCAACCACAGCCTGGCAGGAACGTAGCGCATTATAGCTAAGTTCAAGCTAAAGTTTAAGGTTAGGGACGTCATTCGCATCGCGAGTACAGATTTCGCAGGTCGGAGTGGGCTATTCGTGCCCCTATGAAGCCCGGAGCTCCCCTGTGGGGAGCTCCGGGGCACCCTTCTTAGGGTGCCGTGGCCAAAAAATGGCAAATATGAGTACTGTCACCAATTTAGTAACAGGTAATTTTGGCCTCTCGGACAGGTTTTGCGCTCAGTGCCGCCAACTTGATGCTTAATTATTCTACATTTGTTTATTATCTTCTTACTTTACGCCACCTCCGAGTCTTAAATTCCCTGATTTTGCTGTTACTGATTTAGTGACAGTACTCATATTTGCCATTTTTTGGCCAGGGTATATGATTAACCCCCTATTTTCGTCGCGAGTTAGACCGGCTTAAGCCCAAAACACGCCCGCAGCGTGTTAAGCAACGCCTCTTGCTTCTTCCTGCGGGCATCGACACGATTCCGGTACCGCTTTCGCATACGCCGGTGCATGCGCCATGCGAGCGCTTCCATCGCTTCCATGTCGCAGAGCATTTCGTTGTTGACCGTCGCGACCTCGATTCCCATAGTAATCAAGCCCGTGTTGCGTTTTTCATCATGGATACGTCCCTTCCGGGAGGAATGGCCCAGCTCACCGTTGTATTCAAGGTCAAACCGGGCTGTTTCCTGATACGCATCGCAAATTGCATGCGGCATCCTTGAGATTGCCTGCGCGCGGTCATCGAACTCGATCTTGTAGTCGGTCTTAAAAGGACCGCAGGCAAACCCACCATAGGAAAACGGAAGCGAAAACAGAGCGAGCATGATGCACTCCATGGGCGAGCGCAGGTTTTCTGACAGGTAGGGGCACAGGCGCAGCAGCTGTTTAGCGGCACTCCCCTTGCATGCGGCAAGGTAATCTGCCAGGCGATCGGGCGTCAGCACCGGCTCGACTTCAAAGTAGCCCACATCTGGCGGTTGATCCTTATCCTTTGCAAGCCTGTTCACGGTGGGTGAGCTGTAGGGAGGCAGATACTTCCCGCGATCGCTCAGTGAAATCTTGGAACACAGTTCCTGGGCCAGGGCAAACGCCTGGATACAGCCGACCTCGCGGGCGACGGCAACACAAAGGGCCTCGGGAGATAGGCTGTACACCCCCGGTTCCACCTCTAGAATCGAGCCGGCAGGCAACCCGGAACACACGGACCAGCCCACGCCAGGCATGCGGCGGCGCTGCGCCGCAGATCCCACCAGCAAGCACAGATCCTCTTGCACCTCGCCGCCTTTGGCTCCAATTCGCACCAAGTCGGGAAGATAGATATCCTCGCTCGAAGGCGATGACGTACACAGCACGCGGCGCTCCTCATCGGGCTCAAGGTCCTTCCAGCCGATGTAGCCCATCTGCCGGCGCTCGGCTCGAATCATACGCAACGCCGAGGCGCCCGTCAGGATCACGGAAGCCGCTAGCTGCTCTTTTGTCGGCTTGTTGCATTGCCTGATTGTTACCGCCACATGAATCACCCCTACCAAACGCGTGCGAGAGCGAGGCCATCAACGGCCGCGGCACCGGCGCGCTTGAGTTCCGCCGAAGCTGCCGCCATCGTCGCACCCGTGGTGATAACGTCGTCGATAAGCAGCAGGCGGCGGCCCCGCACGTCCTCAACGGTCTCGTACATGCCTCGGGCGCGTTCACGGCGTTCTTCACGGCCGAGTTCACGCTGGTCGCCATGGCCGTACTTAACGAGGGCATCGAGCAACGGAACACCCGACAGCTCGCAAAATGGGCGCGCGATGGCCTCCATATGATCGAAGCCGCGTCGCCGAAACGCCGCCGCCGTCGCGGGCACAAACACCACTGCATCGGCGCCGGACAACACACCGCCTAAGCGTTCGGGTGCCGCGACCTGGGCATGTAAGGCGGTGTCGTATAGCAGCTCTGCCAGATACGGCGCCAGGCGTCGCTCGCCCGCGTCTTTGTACGCTTTAATGATTCGCGGCAGCGGATGCGTGTAAACGGCACATGCCAGGCACCGGTCGAGCGCTTCGGCCATCGCCGAGGACGTACCCTCGACCGAGCACTCGGTGCACAGCAAGTCTCCAAACGGGGCGCCGCATCGAGTGCAGCTATGCCGCGGGTCGATAAGTGTAAGCGCCGCCAAGCAATCTTGGCAAATAAGCGTGCCGGAGCGCTCGCAGCCGGCGCATCGCGTGGGCGACAACGCCTCAAGCGCCTCGTGCGCTGCCCGCTCGGCAAACGGTAGCAATTCGTCCGCAAACGGTAGGATGCCGGCACCTTGCAGGCATCCCAACACATTCAAATGTCTCTTCACGACACAACCCTCCCTACGTTCGGTCGCAGGGAGGGTTGTTGATTCAGCGCCATGGTACCCCGACGCGTTTGGGGTCAGGCAGGTTAAATCCGCTCGCGGGCGTTATTCGCCGGTAGGCGGTTGTGGTGCAGACGAAGACGGGGTCGAACCCTCGCCACCATCTTGACGCGGCTTGCGGGAACGACGACGGCGACGGCGCTTCTGGCCCTGGTCGGCCGAACCCTCGCCACCACGATCTTCGCGCGACTCGCGTTCGTCGCGAGCAGCGCCGCGCGCGGCCTTGGCAGCCGCCCCTCCGCCATCTCCGGGCCGACGACGCGTGACCTTGACCTCGCCATCCGAGACCTGATCGGCCACGGAGGGCACCGAGGGCTTTTGCTGCGTGCCCGAGGAATGGCGACGACGCGGACGCGGGGCGTGCTCGTCATCGTTGCGCTGCTTGCTACCCTTGTCGGCAGGCGTATCGGAACCCGAACCACCCTTGGGGGCGGCACCGGCTTCGCGAGCGGCTGCGGCGCGGAAGGCGTCCTCGCGCTCCTCGCTCGACAAATGGCGGCGGCGACGGCGCGTGGGATTCATGCCACCGCCGCGGTTTTGCTGCTGGGGCTGCTGAGTCTCGCGCTCGCGGGAAGCATTCTTGCCCGCGGTCTCGCCATTGTCGACGGACGCCGCGCGCTTGCGGCGGCGACGGCCACCGGCAGCCTCCTCGGCCTCGGGTGCCTCGGCCTTGCCGCGACCCTTACCGCGGCCGCGACCCTCGCCCTGGCTCTGACCGGCACGGGTATCGGCGTCCGCATCGCGACGGCGGCGCTTGGGCATCGACGTGCCGGCCAGACGGTCGGCGCTCGACAGGCCATCGCCCACGTCGACGCCGTTCTCGCGGTCGAGCTCCATAAGCGCCAGGCGCATCTCGGGCGACTCGATGCGCTCGAGCACGTCGCGCGTCACGCAGTCGGGGCGGCAGCTGCAGCCCTGCTCGGCGGCCTTCTTTTTGCAGCCCTCCGAGCACGTCATATCGGCCAAGTTGACCTTAAAGACTTTGCCGTTCTCCAGGCGCAACACCAGCTGCTCACGCGGCGTGTCATATTCCTGGATGCGCGCCTTGCCAAGTGGCGTATCGATAAGTGTCTTCTTTTTGGGCGCGCGGCTCTTAAAGTCCTTGTACGCCTCGAACTCGTAGCGCAGGCAGCACATCAGGCGGCCGCAGACGCCGCTGATCTTGGACGAGTTGAGCGGCAGGTCCTGCTCTTTTGCCATGCGGATCGAAACCGGCTCAAACTGTCCGCCAAAGCGCGTGCAGCAGAGCTCCTGGCCGCACTGAGCATAGCCGCCCACCAGGCGGGTCTCGTCGCGCACGCCGATCTGGCGCATGTCGACGCGAATGTGCAGCGTCGAGGACAGGTCCTTGACGAGCTGACGGAAATCGACGCGTTCCTCGGCAGCAAAGTAGAACACGGCCTTCTCGCCGCCAAACAGGTACTCGACGCCGACCGGCTTCATCTCGAGGTCGAGCTCCTTGACCAGGCGGCGGAAGTCGACCATGGCCTCGTCACCCTGGATAGCCAGGTCGTCGGCAAGCTGCAGGTCGATGTCGCTCGCCACACGCAGCACGGGCTTGAGTGGCTGGCCGATCTCATCTTGCGGCACCTCGAAGGGATCGGCCGTGACCAGGCCGATCTCGGTTCCGCGCTCGGTGGAGCAAATGGCATAATCGGCCTCGAGGATATCCAGATTCTGCGGGTCAAACCACAGGTCGCGCGAGGCGTAGGTAAACTTAACGGGTACGACTAACGGCATTTCAGTGCCTTCCTGATATCGAACAGCATGACCTCGATGGCCAGCTGGGGAGTAACGTTTCTGGCGATGTTGCGCTCGGCGGTCGCGACCGCCTCGAGTGCCCGGGTGGCACCCGCAACATTCGTCGCGGCGGCAAGCCGACCGATCGTGTCGCGCACGTCCTCGTTCACGACGTCGGCCGCCTCATCCTGAAGCGTCAGCAGCACATCGCGCATGAGCGTCCGCGCGCTCGCCAGCGCTTCCATGATACCCGAACGCTCGCGCGCGTTGAGTTCGCGCTTGTTGCGGTCCTCAAGCTGCTTCAATGCTCCACGCGACAGGTAGTCGGCGTTTTGCTCGAGCACCTTTTCCTGTGTGGACTTGACCTCGGCCAGCGGTGCCTTGACGGCGACGATGAGTGACTTGGCGCGGCTGAGCACATCGGCCTCGTCGGCGGCAATGAGCGAGTCGATGGAACGGATCATCTGGCGACGGGCGTCCTGGCGCTCGGCGCTCTTGAGGAGCTCGATACCGCGCGTGGGGCTGCCCGCCACGGCGACCGCCATGCGACAACGTGCGAGATCCTGACCCGTCGCGCGGCTCACGGTCTGCGCGGCCACAGCGGGCGACACCAGCCGAAACGGCACGCACTGGCAGCGGCTCACGATGGTGGGCAGCATCACATCTGCCGAGGTGCCCAGCAAGATGAACATAACGCCCTCGGGCGGCTCCTCGAGCGTTTTGAGCAGCGCGTTGGCAGTGTTGGCGCGCAGCTGCTCGGCACGGTCGATGATGTAGACCTTCGCCTTGGCGCGGATGGGCGCCAGCGGCACGTCATCGAGCAGCTCGCGGGTCTGAGCGATGAGGTAGCCCGTGGCGCTCTCGGGCGTGTAATAGTGCACGTCGGGATGCGTGTGCCGAGCAACGCGCACGCAGCTATCGCATGCGCCGCAGCCGTCCTGCTCGCACAGGAAGGCCTGGGCGAGTGCCCATGCGGCGTCGAGCTTGCCGGCGCCGGGAGCGCCCAAAAACAGGTAGGCGTGCGATGCGCGGCCGCTGGCGACGGCGTTGGTCAAAAAATCGCGCACGCGCTGTTGGGTGTCGAGCTTGGCCAGCAGGCTTGCCTGAGCGGGGGCCATGTTACTCGTCCTCCTTGGCAAGCGCGGCGGCGACGGCGTCTTGCGGAATGTCGAGACCGTACGCGCGAACCTGCTCGACCGTCTTCGCAAAGACGTCTGCGATCGGCGCGGTGGCGTCGATGAGCTTTACGCGGGCGGGTTCCTCAGCAGCGATAGCACAAAAGCCCTGGTAGACACGCTCCTGAAATGCCATGCCTTTTGCCTCCATGCGATCTGCCGCACCGCGGGCCGCCATGCGCAGCGCCGCCTGCTCGGGCGTAATGTGATAGACGAGCGTGAGCGCCGGATGCGTACCGGCGACAGCCAGGTTGTTGGCATCGCGTACCATCTGACGGTCGAGGCCATCGGCAAATGCCTGGTAGCAGGTCGTGGAATCGTAGAAGCGGTCGCACAGGACCACCTTACCGGCCGCGAGGGCGGGAGCTATGACCTCGTGCACCAACTGGGCGCGCGCGGCCTCGTAGAGCAGCAGCTCGCAGGTATCGCCCATCGCCGTGTTGTCGGGGTCGAGCAGCAGAGCGCGGATCTTTTCGCTGATGGCGGTACCGCCCGGCTCGCGCAGGCTCACAACCTGGTGGCCAGCGAGTTCGAGCGCGCGGGCAAGCAGGCGCGCCTGCGTGGACTTGCCGGCACCGTCGACGCCCTCGAGCGTGATAAAGCTATGTTGAGCGGGCTCAAAAGCCATGGGCGCAGCCCCTTCCTACAAGGCGCGTAAATGCGAGTTATAGCAACCAAGTCATGATACCCCAGGGGCAGGGGCTAGGTGGCAGTTAGGAACGTTCCCAAAGTGCCGGCAGAAAAGGAACGTCCTCAACTGCCGACCCTCTAAGTTGCGGTGAAATAGGGACTGAATACCCCTTCTAACAGCAAATACAATCCCTATTTCACCGCAAGTTAGGAGTGGGCGCGGGCATAGATAGCGGAGGAGATGTCGCACTCCAAGGCCAAGGCCTGTTCGCGTTCGAGGTCCTGGGTGAGGATTGCCAGCACGTAAGGGCGCTCGGCGTAGACGATTGCGGCATCGTGCTGAGCATTCGCCAGGCTACCCGTTTTGTGCGCGACCAAAACGACGCCGGGAATGCCCTCGACAATACCGTGCGCGTCTTCCTGCGCCAGCAGATATCCGCGCGCCCGCTCGCACAACTCGGGTGTCGCGATTGTCCCCGCCGCCAGCCGCTGCAACACGGCAGCAGCATCACGGGCGCTCGTATAGTTCTCGCGACCTTGTGCCCGGGCCTCGGCGTCCATCATCAAACGAGCGAGCACGGTCTGGGTCAGCCCCAATGCGGCACACGTTTCGTTGACCGCATCCATGCCAAGCCTGCCGATAACAAGGTTCGCTGCCACGTTATCGCTCTGGGCGATCATGGCGCGCAGCAGCTCATCCACACTGTACGACACGCCCGCGCCGCGCGACTGAATGTTGCCGCTGCCACCCACGATATCCTGTTGCGTTACCGTTATCTGCTCGTCGAGGGACAGCTCGCCCGCCGTCACGGTCTCGAGCGCACAAGCTAGAATGGGAAGCTTGATGATGCTTGCCGCCGCGCGTCGCGCGTCCGGAGCCACAGCGACTTCACCATCGAGCGACGCGAACGTTTGAGGATCAAGCGCCACAGCATAGACCGAGGTAGACCCACTATATGGCTCGACAAGGGCTTCGATATCTTGCTGAAGGCCGGCAATCCAAGAAGCCCGGGAGACAGCTTCCGTCTTTTGAGCGGACGGATGATTCGCCTTTTGTTTGGCAGGGACAGCGGAGCCCTCAGCCTCGTTGCGGCGCGCAGCACAACCGCCGAGACTCATCGCCGAGGCAAGCGCTCCGGTCAACATCCCGGCACAAAACACCCGACGCGAGCAATCGCACACAGCGAGGGGCGCATCCCCCGGCGGGAACCGGAACGCCTCCACGTTGTCGCCGCCACCCCAACCTTGCTCGCCGCAGTACACAGACTCACTCCCCACCATCGCATTCTACCGAGCCGTCGATAAACGGCCGCGCCGGACACCCAGCACGCCGCACTCATTGTGACGCATGCGACAGGGCTTGCGCGGCACGACCATCCTCACATAACCAGTTGGGTCGGTGCGGCCCAACCGCACCTGAACCACCTTATAATCTAGCCAACACATCGAGTGGAAGGAACCATCATGCCCCGGTTTTGTACCCATTGCGGCAAGCTTCTGAATGACGACGAGCGTTTTTGCACCAGCTGCGGAACGCCGGTAACCGATGATGGCCAAGACTCACAAGCACAGGAGGGCATGCAGCCAGCTAACAGCACCACTGCATTCGACGAGGTTTCCGGTAGTGCCGCGGCTGGAGCTCAGCCCCAACCGGCAGACGTGACCGTGCAGTCCGCCCATCAGCCCGCGCCCGCTCCCCAGCCCGAAGTCGGCACGACGCAGCAATGGGCGACGCCAGCCGGCTCCGCGCCGCAGCAGCCCATACCGACCGCCGCTCAGCAGGCCGGCTCCCCCGCTGCTCCCAAGAACAACAATGCGCTGCTCATCGGCATCATCGCCGCGCTAGTCGTCGTGATTATCGCGCTGGTCGTGTTCTTTATGATCAAGCCTTTCGACAAGGGAGTCGATGATACCAAGGGCACGACGATCGAAAAGGTCAAAATCGACCACGATGACGATGACGTCTCCGTTAAGGGCGACCCCAACAAGTTTGACGATGATGACGATGACGCCCACGATGCCGCCACCATCAGCGAGCAAAACGTCTACGACCAGCTGAGCTCCTACTACAGCAGGCTCTCCGATCTTGATCAGCAGGTTCGCGACTGCGCCACCACATTCAACACGTATTACCTTAAGGATGACCGCAGCTCGCGTCAGTCGGCCAGCGACACCGCCGAGGCGCTCGAGGATCAGATCAGCGACCTCAAGGACGAGGTCGAGGACCTGGACGTTCCCATCGACTCGCAGAATTACAGCTCGTGGAAAGACATCATCACGCTCTACGACGACCTGGAGAATCGCATCGACGTCATTTGCGACGCTTGGGAGATTAGCCTTGAGTACTCCAGCCCCGCCAACCACAAGGATGAGATCGTGGCGCCGCTGGCGCGCGACAACGTAGCGGGCACCAACGACAACAAATACCGCCTGGACTTTGAGGACCGCTACCCCGGCGCCGCACCCGTCGAGGTGAAGTAGCGCTTTGTCGCTCCCGAGCCGGCAGTTAGGGACGTTCCTAAACTGCCGGCAGAAAAGGACAGTCCTTGCCAACCCGAGCGGCAAACCGGCCAATCGGCAAGGGCTGTCCCCGATCACTAGTCGTTTAAGAACGTCCACGACGACCGGGTGGCAAGGAGTCTCCCCAAGCACCGGCTGGAAAGGAACGTCCCCAGGTGACGGGGGCTTATAGGACAAAATATGTGTCCCGATAGAACATCCGTTTCCATCCATTAATCCAGCCAGAACGGGTACGGGTCCCTGTGGTGGAGGTC
>ERZ1106915.1036-NODE-1036-length-28782-cov-4.338462_pt1 | contig 28782 bp, 31 predicted proteins | sample MGYA00403653_ERZ1106915 | MGnify/ENA primary metagenome ERZ1106915 (study PRJEB35170, sample SAMEA104062404) | human gut metagenome | biome: human gut; feature: human-associated habitat; material: faeces | place: Denmark | collected 2012-06-06 ... | reverse complement strand
CCCCGTGCGGACGGTGCTGACGGACCGGGACCACGCCGCCCGGGTGTACCGGAAGGTGGTCAAGCTGTCGCCGGAGGCGGCGGACCTGCTGCGGCGGGGCTTTCTCACCTGCCTGCCGGACCGGGAGCTGCACCTGTACCGTCTGGTGGTGAAGCTGCTGGAGGAGGGGCCCCGGTTCCTCCGGGACCTGTCCGACGAGACCCTGTACCCCATCCTCCGGGCGGTGCGCCACCTGAACGGCGAGGTCCACCAGTACAAGGGCTTTGTCCGCTTCTCTGACTTAGGAGGCGTGCTGGGGGGCGAGATCGAGCCGAAAAACCGGGTCCTTCCCCTGCTGCGGCAGCACTTCTGCGCCCGGTACCGGAACGAGCGGTTCTTCCTCTACGACCGCACCCACCGGGAGGCGCTGTTCTACGCCGGGGGCCGGTCCGCCATCCGGCCCCTGGAGCAGTTCCAGATGGCGCCGCCGGACGAGACGGAGGCCCGCTACCGCCTGCTGTGGAAGCGGTTCTACGACACCATCGCCATCCGGGAGCGGGACAACCCCCGCTGCCGCATGACCCACATGCCCAAGCGGTACTGGAACACCATGACGGAGTTCCAGGGAGAGGACTTCTTCAAATCGAGAGGGACTCCCGCAGCCGTTTCAGGCCCCGGCGCTCCAGCCGGGATACCTGCACCTGGGACACCCCCAGGATCCGGGCGGTCTGCTCCTGGGTCAGCCCCTTGAAGTACCGGAGGAGAATGGTCATCCGCTCCTTCTCCGGCAGCTGGTCGATGGACTCCCGCAGGGCGATCCGCTCCACCATGCCCTCCTCCGGGGCGTCGGTGCCCAGCATCCCCTCCAGGGTGAGGCCGTCGGCGGTCTCCTTCTGGAGGGACTCCGGCGTGTCCGTGGCGATCTCCACCTGGGCGATCTCCTCCGGCGTCAGGCCGGAGGCCGCGGAGAGCTCGGAGAGCACCGGCTCCCGGCCCAGCTCCTGCCGCAGCCGCTCCCGAATGGTGTAAAGGGACTGCGCTTGCTCCCGCATGGTGCGGCCCACTTTCACCGCGCCGTCATCCCGGAGAAAGCGGCGAATCTCCCCGGCGATCTTGGGCACGGCGTAGGTAGAGAAACAGGTGCCGTAATCGAAGTCGAACCCCTGCACCGCCTTCAAAAACCCCAGGCACCCCAGCTGGTACAGGTCCTCCGGGTCCACGCCCCGGCCGTAGTACCGCCGCACCACGCTCCAGATCAGGCCGTTGTTCTCGATCACCGCCCGCTCGCAGGCGTCCCGGTCTCCCTCCTGAGCCGCCCGCAGCAGCTCCAGCGTGGCGCTCATGTCCCGCTCTTCAGCCGGGGCGCCAGCCGCTTGCGCATCACCACGGTGGTGCCCCGGCCCGGCGTGGAGCGGACCACCAGCTTGTCCATAAAACTCTCCATGATGGTGAAGCCCATGCCGCTGCGCTCCTCTCCGCCGGTGGTGAACATGGGCTGGCGGGCTTTCTCGATGTCCGGGATGCCCCGGCCGTGGTCCCGCACCGTCACCTCCAGCACCTGGTCCGGGCAGATGCGGACCTTCACCACCACCTGGCCGATGGAGTCCGGGTAAGCGTGGACGATGGCGTTGGTCACCGCCTCGCTGACGGCGGTCTTAATGTCCTCCAGCTCGTTGAGGGTGGGGTCCATCTGGGCGGCGAAGCAGGACACCGCCGCCCGGGCGAACCCCTCGTTGCTGCTGCGGCTGGGAAAGGCCAGCGTGACCTCGTTGTTGGCTCTGGTTTTCATGGTATGTACTCCCCCTTTTTATCGGATTGTCACCAGCCGGCCGATGCCGGCGGCGTCCAGGACCCGCCGCGCCTGCTGGGGCACGTTCCGCACCAGCAGACTGCCGTCCAGCAAACTCATCCGCTGCTGGGCCCGCAGGATCAGCGCGATGCCGGAGCTGTCCATGAACGTCACGCCGGACAGGTCCAGCACCAGCTTTTTCGGCAGCGCCGCGTCGATGGCCAGCTCCAGCTCCCGGAGGGCGTCCCGGGCCCCGTGGTGGTCCAGCTCTCCCTTCAGTTCCAGCAGCAGATTCCGGTCCGCGCTTGTGGCTTCGATCTCCATTGGATCCCCCTCTTTCTTGTCATTGGTGTACCAAGATACAGCGTACCCCGTTTTTCCTTCCATTATAAGGAAAGCCGGGAATTTTTTTTGTCGGATTTCTTCCCCCCGGCAAAATGTTCCCGGATTCCGCTTGCGCCATCGCCGACGGCGGGGTATCATGGAGGTATCTCAGGGGAAAGGCAGGCACATCTATGAAAATTTTGCTGATCAACGGCAGCTCACGGCCCAACGGCTGCACCTACACGGCTCTGCGGGAGGTGGCGGACACGCTGGAGAATGGCGGCGCGGAGACGGAGCTCCTCTTTCTGGGCAGCGGCCCTATCCGGGACTGCACCGCCTGCAGGACCTGTCAAAAGACGCCGGGCCGCTGCGTGTTCGATGACGACATGGTGAACCAGATCATCGGGAAGGCCCGGGAGGCGGATGGCTTTGTGTTCGGCACACCGGTGTACTACGCCCATCCCTCCGGCCGGCTCCTCTCGGTGCTGGACCGGGTGTTCTACGCCGGAGGCAGCGCCTTCGCCCACAAGCCCGGCGCGGCTGTGGCCTCCGCCCGGCGGGCAGGCACCACCGCCTCAGTGGACGTGCTGAACAAGTACTTCACCATCGCCCAGATGCCGGTGGTGTCCTCTACTTACTGGAACATGGTCCACGGCAACACGCCGGAGGAGGTTCTCCAGGACGCGGAGGGGATGCAGACCATGCGGAACCTGGCCAGGAATCTGCTGTGGCTGGTCCAGTGCATCCAGGCGGGACAGGCCGCCGGTCTCCAGCCGCCTCAGGCGGAGCGGGACCACCGCACCAATTTCATCCGCTGAATCCAAAAGCGCCCCCGAAGGGATGTTCCCTCCGGGGGCGCTGCCGCACTCATTCGGATTCTGTTTTTGGCTCCCACGCCATGGGGGTGTAGCGGATGCCGTCCGGCGAGCGCTGCTCCTCCGCCGTGGGCGAAAAGCCCAGATGCCGGTAGACCTCCACCGCGTAGGGGGAGCTGTGGACCGTGACCCGCCCCCGGCCGCCCTCCGCCAGATACGCCTGGAACAGTGCGCGGCCGATGCCCCGCCGGTGGAATGCCGGGTCCACGAAGAACAGGGCGATGTGGCTCCCCTCCGCCGCCAGGACGCCCAGGAGATTTCGGCCCTCCCAGACGCCGAATCCTGTTAAGTGTTTTACCTGTTCAGCATTTGATATATAAGCGTAAAAGGCCTCCACACCCTCCGGTGGGTAGTCCGGGGCCTCAAATTCCAGAAACAACCCGCCAGCACAGGTCCATGGCCGCCGGAAGCTCCAGCGCCCGGAGCTTTTGGATCTCCATCATGCCCCTCCTTCCCTCGTGCAGCGCAGACAGCCGGTGACGAACTCCAGGGGAACCTCCATCCACGCGGCGATCTGCTCCGGCGTCATGCCCTGGTCCCGGAACCGGCGGCACACGGCCTTCAGGTTCTCCCCCACCTCGATGATGTGGCAGTCCGGGTCGTAGAACCGCACCACCCGCTGGCCCCAGCGGTGTTCCAGCGGCGGGTGGACGTACACCACATCCGCATACCCAGCCAGCCGCGCCAGGAAACCGTCGAAGTCGTCCTCCTCAAAGTAGACCTCGCTGTCACCGCCGCCGAAGCGGATCATCTCAGCCGCTTTTCCCAGGAACTCCGCCCAGGTGTCCAAAGTCTGGAGGCACAGGCCGCCGGTGAGCGTCACGTTGGCGCCGAAGTCCATCACCACACGGAGCCCCAAGACCTCCCTATAAAAGGCCTTGGACCGCTCCATGTCCCGGACTGCCAGCAGGGGATTTTTCAGCTTCATACCGGACTCCTCTCTCGGCAGCACTCCGCCGCGGAGTTTCTATTGAAAAACGCCCCTGGGAACTGCTCCGCAGGGGCGTTTTGTCGCTTGGATTTGATGGTGTGCCGGGGCGTTATGCCTGCATGGCCTTGGCGGACGCCTCCAGCTTGGCGATGAGCTCCTGATACTTGACGGCCTTCTCCCGCTCGGCGTTCACCACCGCCTCCGGGGCACGGGAGACGAACTTCTCGTTGGAGAGCTTCTGCTCCACGCTCCGCAGGCCGTTCTGGGCCTTTTCGATCTCCTTGCGGATCCGCTCCAGCTCGGCGGCGATGTCCACCAGCTCCCGCAGGGGCAGGTAGGCCGTGGCGTTGTGGGTGACGGCGGTGACCATGCCGGACACATCCGCCGGGGCGGCGTCGGCGAATCTCACCTCGCTGGCGTAGGCCAGCCGCTGGATGAAGTGGCTGCCCTGGGCGTAGACGTCCGGGGTGGCGGTGACGATCAGCACCTCCGCCTTCCGAGAGGGGGGCACGTTCATCTCCGCCCGGCGGCCCCGGATGGCCTTGATGGTGTCCATGACGGCCTCCATGGCGGCCTCCTCCGCCGGGAAGGACAGCTCCGCCCGGTATTCCGGCCACCGGGAGGTCATGATGAACGGGTCCTCGTGAGGCAGGGCCTGGTAAATCTCCTCGGTGATGAAGGGCATGAAGGGATGCAGCAGCTTCAGCAGCGTGATCAGCACATAGCAGAGTACGTTCTGGGCCACCAGCTTGGCCCCCTCGTCCTCTCCCTGGAGACGGGTCTTGGTCAGCTCAATATACCAGTCGCAGTAGGTGTCCCACAGGAAGTCATAGACCTTGGCGGAGGCCACGCCGATCTCGTAGGCGTCCAGGTTCTCCGTGACCTCCTTCACCAGGGTGTTCAGCTTGGAGAGGACCCACTTGTCCTCCGGTGCCAGGGCGTCCGCCGCAGGCAGCTCACACTTGTCAATGGTGAGGTTCATCATCACGAACCGGCTGGCGTTCCAGATCTTGTTGGCGAAGTTCCGCATGGCCTCGCACTTCTCGGTGTAGAACCGGGTGTCGTTGCCCGGGGAGTTGCCGGTGATCAGGTTGAAGCGCAGGGCGTCGGCGCCGTACTTCTCCGCCATCTCCAGCGGGTCGATGCCGTTGCCCAGGGACTTGGACATCTTGCGGCCCTTGTCGTCTCGCACCAGACCGTGGATCAGCACGGTGTGGAAGGGGATCTGGTGCATCTGCTCGCAGCCGGAGAAGATCATCCGGGCCACCCAGAAGAAGATGATGTCGTAGCCGGTGACCATGACGGAGGTGGGATAGTAGAAGTCCAGGTCCTTCGTCTTTTCCGGCCAGCCCAGGGTGGAGAAGGGCCACAGGGCGCTGGAGAACCAAGTATCCAGCACATCGGGATCCCGGGTGATGTGCTGGGAGTGGCAGTGCTGGCACTGGGTGGGGTCCTCCCGGCTGACGGTCATCTTGCCGCAGTCGGCGCAGTACCACACGGGGATCTGATGACCCCACCACAGCTGGCGGCTGATGCACCAGTCGTGGACGTTCTCCATCCAGTTCAGATAGGTCTTGGAGAAGCGGTCGGGGACGAACTTGGTCTCCCCCTGCTCCACCACCCGGATGGCCTCCTCAGCCAGAGGCTTCATCTTGACGAACCACTGGGCGGAGATGATGGGCTCCACGTCGTTGTGACAGCGGTAGCAGGTGCCCACATTGTGGCTGTACGGCTCGGTCTTGACCAGATAGCCCTGCTCCTCCAGATCCTTTACAATGGCCTGGCGGCACTCATAGCGGTCCATGCCCTCGTACTTGCCGCCGTTGGCGTTGACCACACCGTTGTCGTCCAGGACCCGGATGGTCTCCAGGTTGTGGCGCAGGCCCACCTCGAAGTCGTTGGGGTCGTGGGCGGGGGTCATCTTCACCGCGCCGGTGCCGAAGCCCAGCTCCACATACTCGTCGGCCACAATGGGGATCTCCCGGTTCATAATGGGCAGGATACAGGTCTTGCCCACCAGGTGCTTGAAGCGCTCGTCCTCCGGGTTCACCGCTACGCCGGTGTCGCCCATCATGGTCTCAGGCCGGGTGGTGGCCACCACCAGATCGCCGGAGCCATCGGTCAGAGGATAGCGGATATACCACAGGTGGCCGGGCTTGTCCTGATACTCCACCTCCGCGTCGGAGAGGGCAGTGACACAGTGGGGGCACCAGTTGATAATCCGGCTGCCCTTGTAGATAAGACCCTTCTCATACAGCTCGCAGAAGGTCTCCCGCACGGCCTTGGAGCAGCCCTCATCCATGGTGAACCGGGCCCGGTCCCAGTCGCAGGAGGCGCCCAGCTTCTTCTGCTGCTCCACGATGCGGTTGCCATACTGGCGCTTCCAGTCCCACACCCGCTCCAGGAACTTGTCCCGGCCCAGGTCATAGCGGGTCAGGCCCTCCTTCACCCGCAGCTCCTCCTCCACCTTGATCTGGGTGGCGATGCCCGCGTGGTCGGTGCCGGGGACCCACAGGGCGGCATAGCCCTGCATCCGCTTGAAGCGGATGAGGATGTCCTGGAGGGTGGAGTCCATGGCGTGGCCCATGTGCAGCTGTCCCGTCACATTGGGGGGCGGCATCACGATGGTGAAGGGCTTCCGCTTGGGATCCCGACGGCCCTTGAAGCAGCCGTTCTTCTCCCAGGTCTCATAGATCCGGGACTCTACCTCCTGGGGCTCATAAACCTTTGGCAGTTCTTTTTTCATGCGATCTCACGTCCTGTTCTCAAATTATCGTCCGGCCGCCGGGAACGCCAGCTCCCTCCAGCCACTGGTCATTTTCTCAGACCCGCTGGGCCCTGCAATCCGCCTTGCGCTCCAGAAAGGCCCGGAAGGCGTCCGGCTGGCCGGAGCGGAAACCCTGCTTCTCCAGGGCATATCCCTGGTGCCGGTTCAGCATCAGGAAGAAGTAGCGCTGGTCCTCGTAGAAGGCGGCAACCTGGTCATAGGACAGGCGGACCTCGTCCCCGCCGCTGCGGATGGTACAGCCCTCCTCGTCAAATGCGGCCCGGTGCAGCTGTTCTCCCTTCAGCACCAGACGGATCACGATCCAGGCGCGGATGTGGTTTAAAAACAGCACCCACAGCAACAGCCCGCCGCCCATCAGTCCGGCTGAGATCCCACCCAGGGAGGGAAACCCGAGCCGGGCAGCCGTCCGAAGCAAAAACACGCTGCAGGCTCCGCCCAACAGCCGGAGGAGCAGACTGCTCCACCGGTGGGTCGCCCGGATGGAGGCCCGGTTCATCGCCAGGACCGTCCGCTCATTACAGTGCGTCTCATTGATAAATTCCACATCACACCTCCAAACAAAAAACGCCCTGAGCCCAAAAGGCTCAGGGCGAACAAGATCCTGTCCGCGGTACCACCTGATTTTCCCCCAAAGGGGACGCTCACAGCCCGGTAACGGGGGGACCGCCGCCCCTTACTGCTGTTCGGGGGCGGAGCTTGGAAGCCACCTTCCCCCATCCGGCGGGGAGACTTGCACCGTCCGTCTCCTCTCTCTGCCGCCCGCGGTGGGGTACTCCTCTTCCGCAACGCTTTTACAAGACCTCATTATATGGGATTTCCAAAGGGTTGTCAAGGGATTTGGCCGGAAAGCGGCGTGTCAGGCGCTCACGCGTCCTTCAGCACATCCTCCAACGGGATCTCCTCCGCGTCGCCCCAGAGGCGCTCCAGGTCATAGAACTTCCGGGCCTCATCCATGAAGATATGGACCACCACGGAGGAAAAATCCATCAGCAGCCAGGTGCCGCCCCGGTGGCCCTCGATGTGGTGGACCCGCTCCCCCTGCTTCTCCATGGCCTCCTCACAGGCGTCGGACATGGCCTTGATCTGTGTGGTGGAGGTGGCGGTACAGATCACAAAGTAGTCCGCCAGCGTGGTCAGGCCCTCCGTTTTCAGGACCTTGATCTCCTCTCCCTTTTTCCCGTCCAGGGCTTTTGCCAGCAAAATCGCGCTCTCATAAGAAGTCACAGGCGCTTCTCCTTTCTGTATGCCGCCCCGCCCACGTTCGGGGCGAGGCGGACTCTCTTGTTCGTTCTGTTTTGTTTCAGGGCCGGTGCGGCTCAAGCCGCCGGCTCCAGCCCCGTGGGGTTGAGCCAGTCAGGCAGCTCGGACACGGTCAGCCCTTCGCCGCCCTCTGTCCCGCCGGCGGAAGAGCCGCCCTCCGCGGGAGGCTCCGGCTGCTCTCCTGTCTCGCCGCTCCCGGCGTCCTGAGAGCCGCCGGGCTCCGGCAGGCTGCTGTCTCCGCCGCTCTCAGAGGGCGGGACCGTCTGATCTCCCTGGGACCCATCCGGTGGCAGTTCCTGAGATCCGTCCGGCGGCAAGGTCCCGGAGCCGTCCGGGGGAATGACCTGGGAGCCGTCCGGCGGCAGCTCCTGGGACCCATCCGGATCCGGCAGTTCCTCTTCCGGCTCCTCCGGAGTCTCTGCGGTCTGTCCGCCGCCGGAGGAAGAGCCGCTGCCTCTGGGCCGGGACAGGGTCTCATCCAGCAGAGTCCCGCCAGTGACGGAGTAGCTGCCATCGCTGTTTCGGACCAGGACCTGGAGATCGCTGGCCCGGATCTGATCCACATAGGGGTCGAAGCCACTGTTTAGAGCGGCCAGCAGCTCATCCACCACAGGCAGCACCATGGACACCCTGGGGTAGCGGGCGTCCTGGTTGGGCATGGTGATAAACTGGATGTCCTTCTCCGCATCCATCCCCATGGCCAGTTGGGCAAAGGCCAGCAGATTGCCCAGGGACAGATCGGTGCTCACATTCTCCATAAAGATCTCCGCCAGGCTGGTGACCTTCAGCAGGATCTCCGGCTTCAGGCACTCCGCCGCCACCGCCTTCAGGAAGGCCTGCTGGGTCTGGACCCGGCCCAGGTCCCCGTTGGGGTACTGCACGGAGTAGTCGTTGTTGTGCCGCCAGCGGATCAGGCCCATGGCCTGCTCCCCGTTCAGCTTCTGATAGCCCTTTTTCAGATGGATGTGCAGATCCTGCCCTGGGGTCGGGTCATCATAATCCATGTCGAAGGGGACCTCGAAGTGGACGCCGCCAATGGCGTCCACCAGCCGGCCCACCGCCTCCCACTGGACCACCACATAGAAGTCCGGGACGATGCCGGTGAGCTTGCCCACCTCTTTTTTCAGGGCGGTAACCCCGTTGACCAGCTGAGTATCCGGATCGCTGCCTTTATTGAAGTTATACACCGCGTTCAGACGGTGGCCGCTGCCCTTGCGGCTGGTGTTGATCATGGTATCCCGGGGCAGGCTCATACCATGGACCGTCTTTGCCTTGCTGTCAAAGGTGATCAGCAGCATGGTGTCGGTATTGCCGCCCCCCGCGGTATCCTGTCCCACCAGAAGGAAGGTATATACTCCGGGACGTCGTCCGCTCTTGGCCACGTCGGGCAGCTCGGCCCCGTCAAAATTCGGGGCGCCGTCCCCCTGGGTGGTCCCAGTCCCGCCGGAGGGGTCCGGGATCTCCGGCAGCTTCATCCACATCTTCAGTCCCAGCCACACCCCGATCACCAGGATGGATAGGACCACCAGTGTCTGAAGCAGCCGGTAGCGGAGCTTCTGCCCCCGGTCAAGCCCTGCCACCCACTCCCGGTGCTGCTGCCACCAGCCGGCCAGTCCGGAGGACTTCCGGCGCCGCCGGCTGGGTGTTGTCTCTCTTTTTCCACTCATCTTATCTTATTCCTCCAGCTTCACGCCCCGGTCAAGCAGCCACTGTCTGGCCTGAATGGTATTGATGTGGACGGGAACGCCCCGCTCCTCCATCTCCCGGATGGTGGACTCCACCCCCAGCAGCATGGCCTGATCCAGATCCGTATAGGCCAGCCTCCGCAGGCGCTCCACACCTTCAAAGTCCCGGTTTGGCTCTATGTAGTCCGCCATGTACAGGATCTTGTCCAGCAGCGTCATGTCCGCCTTGCCCGTGGTGTGCCAGAAGATGGCCTCATATACCTCATCAGGTTCCCCAAAAACATACCGTGCCATACATGCTCCGGTCTTGGAGTGGAGCAGTTTGACCGCTTTCTGCTCTAAAGCATCTAATTCAATACCATATTTGGCGCACAAATGCAACTGGGGGGCCAGCTCCAGGTATTTGGTACAATCGTGCAAAATCCCTGCGTGGCGGGCCAGTTCCGGGTCCGCGCCCCAGAATTTGGCCAGTTTGACCGCCTCCTCCTCCACCCCTATCACATGGGCCACCCGCTTGTGGCGGATCAGGGAGTAGGAGCAGGCCCGCAGCTCCGGCAGCTCCAGGTGCTTCAGGCAGGGATAGGTCCCATACAGGCGGTTCATCAGGATATAGCCGTACACCGACGGCAGCAGGTACTCCCTCCCCCGCTCCCGGGCCAGCAGCTCCCGCAGATGGGTGGAGGAGATGTCCACCAGCCCGGGCAGGGTGATGGTGGCGATCCGCGCATCGGGGTAGGTCTTGCTTAAAAACTCCCGCTGGGGGGCAAAAACCGCCTCTCCGTCCTGTTCCGACCGCCCGAAGGCGCAGATCCCGGCCAGGCGCAGGATGGTCCCCGGCTCGTGCCACAAGTGCAGGGTGAGAAACATATCCGTCCCCATCAGCAGCCACAGCTCCGCCTCCGGATACTGGCGGTGGATGGCCTCCAGCGTGTCGGAGGTATAGCTTTTCCCCTCCCGCTCCAGCTCCAGGGTGGACACCTCCACAGCGCCGGGGCGCTCCATGGCGTCCGCCATCCGCTCCACCATGGCCAGCCGGTGCTCCTGGGCGGGGCTGTTTTCCGGCAGCACCTTGTGGGGCGGCACCGCCGCAGGCATCAAGATCAGCTTGTCCAGCTTCAGCGCGTCCAGCGCCGTCCGGGCTGCCGCCAGATGCCCCAGATGGGGTGGGTTAAAGGTCCCGCCGTAGATCCCGATCTTCATACAGCCGTCACCTCTCCTGTCATGTTTATTTTCTCTCCTTCTCCGGACGGAGAAGCGTCATGCTCCAAGCTCCGGCAGCAGGACCTGGAGTTCCTGCCACAGCTTTTCGCCGTCCGTAACGTGCCAGATTATCTCTTCCCCACTGTCATAAGCGGACACAAATTCCGGCCCGGCAATGATATACCAGCTTCCACCGGGATAGGCAAACCCCAGCTCAAGGGGGTAAATATCCGCTAAATAGCCGCCGCGCCGTGTACTTTCCACCACCCGTTCATACTTCTCCAGCACGTTCAGCAGCGCTTCCGGATCGGCACAGGGCAGCAGGTCCTCTTCCTCGGTCCCGTGGTAAAGCATTGCCATATGCAGCTGATAATCCTTCGCCGGGTCCATCAGGGGCCGGGGGATATACCACCAGGCGAGAGCACCTCCAACCGCCGCAAGCAGCAGGAGCACGACGGCAAGGGTCCATTTCTTCTGCTTTGACATTGGATTTTCTCCTTCATGGGCGGCCGGGGCAAGCCCCGGCCCTACGTGCAATGCGTATTTCGTAGGGGCCGATGTCCTCATCGGCCCACACGTCCAATTATCGGAAATCGGTGCCATTGTGAAACAAACAATTTCTCAAATTCCGCTTGTAGATCTATTTATTGTCATGCCAAATCATGTCCACATTTTGCTCCGTCTTCCTGCCGCCGGCGACGGGCCGATGGAGACATCGGCCCCTACACGATCGGTTCCTTGGATCGTTCGCTATTTAAAACGGACCGTTACAATGGCTTGTGGAAAAACTGTCTGGCAGCGCGGCTACCACGACCACATCGTCCGCGGCGAGGCGGACTATCTCCGCATTTGGAGCTATATTGACACCAACCCCGCCAAATGGCGGGAGGATCGCTACTATACAGAAACCGAGGGATAGAGCCATGTCCAAAAAAGAGGAAAAGACCAATGTCATGCGGGTTCTGGAGCAGAAGGGCATCCCCTTCACCCCCCACACCTACCCCCATGAGGACGGGGTGGCGGTAGACGGCGTCACCGTGGCCAGGAGCATGGGACAGGACCCGGAGTGCGTGTTCAAGACCCTGGTGGCCCGGGGGGCCTCCAAGGCCCTGTATGTGTTCGACATCCCGGTGGGGGACACGCTGGACCTGAAAAAGGCGGCCCGGGCGGTGGGTGAAAAGTCCATCGCCATGCTGCCCCAGAAGGAGCTGCTGTCCAACACCGGATATGTCCACGGGGGCTGCTCCCCGGTGGGGATGAAGAAGCAGTACCCCACCGTGTTCCACGAGACGGCGGAGATCCTGGATACCATCACCGTCTCCGCAGGCAAGATCGGCTATCAGGTGGAGCTGGCCCCCAGCGACCTGATCGCCCTGGTAGGAGGTACGACAGCGGACCTGACGGTATGACAGAAGGAGGAAGAATCTATGAAATTCTGGCAGCAAAAATGGCGTAGTATGAATGGCTTCCGACGGATGATCCTTGTGGTCCTGGCGCTGATGCTGGTGGGCTTCGGGGCGGCCATGGCGGCGGCTCAGACCCGGCTCCCGTTCATTTCTGACGGGGAAGGGCGGCTCACCCCCAAGGCGGAGGGCGAGACCCTGGTCTACTCCGGGCAGCTGGACGGCGGGCAGGTAAGGCTGACCGTGCGGCCGGACGGCACGGCGGAGTACCAGTGGGAAACCCTGACCTACGGCCCCTATCAGCTGGAGGGCTCCCCGGAGGCGCCGGTGTCCAGTGCTCTGGTGGGTCCGAACGCCCGGGGCGTGACCATCCGGCAGGGGGACCGGATCCTGTTTTGGGGCAGCTATGACCCCGCGCCGAAAAATGTGCTGTTCACCCTGGTGTCCGACGGCGCCCCCCTGGCAGAGAGGGCCCGGATCCCAGTGGAGGACGCCGGACAGCAGGAGCACGCCCCCAGGCTCATCGTGCTGTGTCAGGCCGCCCTGAGGGAGGAACTCCATCAGGGGGACTGGGGCGTCTTTGGGATCGGGGCGCTGCTGACCCTGCTGGTCATGGCCTGGGTCCTGCTTTCAGAGGCGGTCTTTCAGTTCCGGGCCTCGCTGTGGGCCCGGGGGACCGGGGGGGCGGAGCCCTCGCAGCTGTATACCACCGTGGAGGGGCTGTCCTGGATGGTGGTGACAGTCCTGCTGGCCCTCCTGTACTGGATGGCCCTGACCCGGATCTGTTAGGAGGCGATGGGATGTCCACCCGCCCGGAATTTGTACAGTATCTGCTGGACCAGCTGGAGGGTCTGGGGGAGCTGAGAGCCCGGAAGATGTTTGGGGATTACCTGATCTATCTGAACGACCGGCCCGCTCTGCTGGTGTGCGACGGGAACCCCTTCGCCAAGCCCCTGCCCTGCATGGCAGAGCTGCTGGAGGACCGGCCCACAGCGCCTCCCTATGAGGGCGCCAAGGCCCACTACGTCCTGGACCCGGAGGACCGGAACACCCTGCGCCGGGCGGCGGAGCTGGTGTCCCAGAACAGCCCGCCGCCCACGAAACGGAGGAGGAACGCACACCCATGACCATACGAAAGGCGGCACAAGAGGACCACCCCTCTATCTATCATCTGGTGCGGACAGCCTTTGCCACCGCCCGGGTCAGCGACGGGACCGAGCAGGACTTTGTGCTGGAGCTGCGCCGGCGGGACACCTACCGCCCGGAGCTGGAGCTGGTGGCTGAGGAGAACGGACAGCTGATCGGCCACATCCTCCTCACCCCTTTGCCGGTTCCCGGCGCTCCCGAGGGGCTGCGGGGGCTGATGGCGGCCCCCCTGTGCGTCCGGCTGGAGGACCGAAACCGTGGCCTGGGCGGCCAGCTTCTCCATGAAGGAGGCCGCCGGGCGGCTGAGCTGGGGTACAATGCCCTGTTTCTGGTGGGCGACCCGGAATACTACGGCCGATACGGCTTCCGAAGCGCCGTCTCCCTGGGGTTCCAAAACGCCTCCGGCGTGCCCGACCCGTTTTTGCTGGCCCGCTCCCTGAACCCGGATGGGTTTCAGGAGGCCGGCGGTGTGCTGAACCTGCACTGAGCAGACTGACAGAAAAGTTGAGGGGGGAGCCCGATGCCCGACCAGAAGCGAAGGAAAAATTTTCTGTACCCCAGGCCGAAGGAGGGGACTGACCCGACGGAGCAGCGGGAGTTTCCGTATCTCCCGGAGGCGGTCAACGCCAGTTTTGTGATCGGCGGGGCGGATGCCGAAGCTGTCCCAGTGAAAGAGGGCACTCCCATACCGGCCCCGGAACCGGAGCCCGCTGAGCCGCCAGGAAAATACCCCTGCCCCTGCTGTGGGCATCTCACCTTCCCCGTCCCCAAGGAGGATGCCTTGGCCTACATCTGCCCGGTGTGCTGCTGGGAGAACGATGTATTTGACCCGGGGGAGGACGACCCCAGCGACGAGAACCGCGGCATGACCCTCCGCCAGGGGCGGGAAAACTACCAGAAGTGGGGCGCGGTGCGGGAGGATCTGGTTCGCCACGCCCGGCCGCCCCGGCCGCAGGAGCGGCCCAAATCCGGTAAAATCCCCTCTTAGCGAATTACAAACTGGAATATAACCGAGGAATACTACTATGCAGGATCATATTTATGTAAAAGGAGCCCGGGAAAACAACCTGAAGAATGTGGATGTGACCATTCCGCGGGACAAGCTGGTGGTGCTCACCGGCCTGTCGGGGAGCGGCAAATCCTCCCTGGCCTTCGACACCATCTACGCGGAGGGACAGCGGCGGTATGTGGAGAGCCTCAGCTCCTATGCCCGGATGTTCCTGGGGCAGATGGAGAAGCCCGACGTGGACTACATCGACGGCCTCTCCCCCGCCATCTCCATCGACCAAAAGACCACCAGCAAGAATCCCCGGTCCACCGTGGGCACTGTCACCGAGATCTATGACTATCTCCGCCTGCTCTGGGCCCGGGTGGGCACCCCCCACTGCCCTGTATGCGGCAAGGAGATCAAACAGCAGACCATCGACCAGATCATCGACCAGGTGCTGGAGCTGCCCGAGGCCACCCGGATCCAGGTCATGGCCCCGGTGATCCGGGGCAAGAAGGGCGAGCACGCCAAGGTCTTCGAGGACGCCCGCCGCTCCGGCTATGTGCGCTGCCGGGTGGACGGCATCGCCTATGACCTGAGCGAAGAGATCAAGCTGGAGAAGAACAAGAAGCACAACATCGAGATCGTGGTGGACCGCCTGGTCATCCGGGAGGACATCGCCCGCCGCCTGACGGACAGCGTGGAGATCGCCTCCAACCTGTCCGGCGGCCTGGTGGTGGTCAATGTGGTGGGGGAGGACCGGGACATCCTCTTCTCACAGAACTACGCCTGCGAGGACTGCGGCGTGTCCATTGAGGAACTCACTCCCCGGATGTTTTCCTTCAACAACCCATACGGGGCCTGTCCCGCCTGCACCGGCCTGGGCAGCCAGCTGAAGGTGGATCCGGAGCTCATCATTCCCAACAAGGACCTGTCCATTCTGGAGGGGGCCATCACCGCCTCCGGCTGGAGCAACATCAAGTCCGACGGCATCGCCCGGATGTACTTCGACGCTCTGGCCAAAAAGTACCGCTTCAAGCTGGACACCCCGGTGAAGAACCTGTCCCCCGAGGTGATGGACGTGATCCTTTACGGCACCCGGGGGGAGGAGCTCACCCTCCACTATGACCAGCCCCGGGGCAAGGGCACCCTGCACCAGGCCTTTGAGGGGATCTGCAACAACCTGGAGCGCCGGTACAAGGAGACCCAGTCCGACGCCATGCGCCGGGAGCTGGAGGACTGCATGAGCGAGTGTCCCTGCCCTACCTGTCAGGGCCGCCGCCTGCGGAAGGAGTCCCTGGCCGTCACAGTGGGCGGGCTGGACATTGACGCCTTCTGCCGCAAGTCGGTGACCCAGGCCCTGGACTTTGTGGACCATCTGGAGCTGACCGAGGCCCAGATGCGCATTGCGGAGCGCATTTTGAAGGAGATCAAAAGCCGGCTGGGCTTTCTCCAGTCGGTGGGCCTGCAATACCTCACCCTGTCCCGGGGGGCGGGCTCCCTGTCCGGCGGCGAGAGCCAGCGCATCCGCCTGGCCACTCAGATCGGCTCCTCCCTCATGGGGGTGCTGTATATCCTGGACGAGCCCTCCATCGGCCTGCACCAGCGGGACAACGATATGCTGCTGAAAACCATGCAGGACCTGCGGGACCTGGGGAACACCCTGCTGGTGGTGGAGCATGACGAGGACACCATGCGGGCGGCCGACTATATCATCGACGTAGGCCCCGGCGCGGGGGTCCACGGGGGCGAGATCGTGGCGGCGGGCACTCCGGAGGAGGTGATGAACACCCCCGGCTCCATCACCGGCGAATATCTGTCCGGGCGCAGAAAGATCCCCGTCCCCCGGGAGCGGCGGAAGGGGAACGGGAAGCTTCTGAAGGTATTTGGGGCGGCAGAGAACAACCTGCGGCACATCGATGTGGAGATTCCCCTTGGGACCTTCACCTGTGTCACCGGGGTGTCCGGCTCGGGCAAGTCCTCCCTGGTGAACGAGATCCTGTATAAGAAGCTGGGCGCCGACCTGAACCGGGTGAAGGTCCGAGCGGGCAGACACGACCGCATCGAGGGTGAGGAGTTCCTGGACAAGGTCATTGACATCGACCAGTCCCCCATTGGCCGCACCCCCCGGTCCAATCCGGCCACCTATACCGGGCTGTTCAACGACATCCGGGAGCTGTTCGCCTCCACCCAGGACGCCAAGGCCCGGGGCTATGGCCCGGGGCGGTTCTCCTTCAACACCCGGGGCGGCCGGTGCGAAGCCTGCCAGGGAGACGGCCTGCTGAAGATCGAGATGCACTTCCTGCCGGACATCTACGTCCCCTGCGAGGTGTGCAAGGGCAAGCGGTACAACCGGGAAACGCTGGAGGTCCACTACAAGGGCAAAAACATCTATGAGGTGCTGGAGATGACGGTGGACGAGGCCCTCCCCTTCTTTGAGAACCTCCCCCGGATCTATAACCGGCTGAAAACCCTGGAGGAGGTAGGACTGGGCTATGTGAAGCTGGGGCAGGCGTCCACCACCCTGTCCGGCGGCGAGGCCCAGCGGGTCAAGCTGGCCACCGAGCTGAGCAAACGCTCCACCGGCCGGACCATCTATATCCTGGACGAGCCCACCACCGGCCTGCACAGCTATGACGTCCAGCGGCTGATCGAGGTCCTGCAAAAGCTGGTGGATGTGGGCAACACCGTGGTGGTCATCGAGCACAACCTGGACGTCATCAAGACCGCCGACCACATCATCGACCTGGGCCCCGAGGGGGGCGACGGCGGCGGCGCCATAGTCTGCACCGGGACGCCGGAGGAGGTGGCCGCCTGCGGGGCCAGCTATACGGGGCGGTATCTGAAGCGGATGCTGGAGTGATCTTCCCCGCCCGCCGGTTCACCTCCGCAGGGCGAAACCCTTCGCATGGAACGAAACCCTTCCGAAAAACAGCGGGCGGATCTGGGACCCGCCCCTACAACATCTCAGGCGGATCACCGCAAAACGGAACAACGGGAGGGGCAAGCCCCTCCCCTACGGGTAAGCGGAAAACATCCCGCAGAGGGGAGACGGGCGCACAGTGTGCGCCCCTACGGCGGTTTCAGGGCCTTCATAGATCCCAGCGGGACGAAGCTCACCCCTCCAGCTCCCGGCCCAGGGCCAGACCGGTCCTGACCCCCAGCCGGAACCCCTGGACTGCGTAAAAGGCCAGGACGGCCCGGGCGTCCCGCGCCTGCTCCTGGTCCAGGGCGTCCCAGAACAGAGCGGCCCGGAAGGCGTCCCCGTCATCCATGGGCCGGCCTTCGATCTGCGGCAGGATATAGTGGTCATAGAGCCAGTGCATCCCATCAGTCATTGGGATCCCTCCTTGATATACGACAAATTACGATGTTATTATACACGACAAAATATGTGGTGTCAATATTTGCGGGAGAGAATAGTATGGAAGATGTTTTAACGCTTTTCGGCCAGAGGCTCAAGGAATTGAGAAAGGCAAAAAAGCTGACCCAGAAGGAACTTGCAGACCTGTTGGAGATGACAGATCGAAACTACCAAAGGCTGGAGTACGGAAAAATCAACGTCTCGGCCACTGTTCTGGTCTTTCTGGCCGACTTTTTTCATGTGACCACCGATTATCTGCTGGGCCGGGATTGACGAATTGGAAACCATCGTGTAGGATGGAGACTTGAGAAATCCAATACAAAAGGAGATCGATGCAATATGGAGCGGATTCGGCTGACAGACCCGGCGGATCCCCGCTTTGGGGATGCCTTCGCCCTGTATGAGATCAGCTTCCCAGTCTATGAGCGGCGGACACGGGCGGCCCAGGCAGCCCGGCTGAGCCATCCGGAGTACCACTTTGACCTGCTGATGGAGGGGGAGCGTTTCCTGGGGATCCTTCTGTTCTGGGAGGCGGATGGCTTCCGCTATGTGGAGCACTTCGCTACCTGTCCCCAGCTTCGGGGGCAGGGCGTGGGAACCCGGGCGCTGGCCCAGCTGAACGGCGAGGGGGTCCCCGTGGTGCTGGAGATCGACCCGCCCCGGGACGAGGTCTCCATCCGGCGGCAGCATTTTTATGAGCGCTGCGGCTTCTTCTCCAACCCATACCGCCATGTCCATCCCCCCTACCGGGCGGGCTGTCAGGGACATCCCCTGGTGGTGATGACCAGCCCGGCCCCGGCCTCCTGGGAAGAGTACGACCGCTTTGCCGCCTATCTGGGCGGGACCGTTATGGAGGACTGCAAGATCCCCCTGACTGAAACTGAAGAATAAAGGAGACCAATATGGATACCCTGCAATGGCTGACTGAGACGGAATTTGGAAAGTGCATCTTCACCATGCTGGTCTCGATGGTCCCCATCATCGAGCTGCGGGGCGGACTGCCCTTCGGCGTGGCCCTGGGCCTGCCCTATCATCTGGCCTTTCCCGCCGCCGTCCTTGGAAATTTGATCCCCGCCCCATTCATTATCGTCTACATCCGCCGGATCTTTGAGTTGATGCGGAAATATCTTCCCCGGCTCAACGGCCTGGTAGACCAGCTGGAGGAGAAGGCCCACCTCAAGGGCCAGAAGGTGCAGAAATATCAGTACATCGGCCTTTGGCTCTTTGTGGCCATTCCCCTGCCGGGGACGGGGGCCTGGACCGGCTCGCTGGTCGCCGCGTTTCTGGGGATGCGGCTGAAAAAGGCCATGCCTGCGGTCACCCTGGGCGTTCTCACTGCCGGGGCCATCATGCTGGCCCTCACCCATGTGGGGATCAACCTGTTTTCCGGGGCGGTGTGACCGACTCAGTATCCATTCCGGGCTGGGACACATAGGATGGTTCGGAGGTGGTGACCGTGGAAATGCTGGAGGCCGCCCTGGCCCTTCTGTGTGCCCTGGGCGTGGGGAGCCTGCTGTGGCTGCTGTTCGGCCTGCTGGTCCGTCCGGCCCGGGGGCGTGAGCCCTGGGTGGTGCTCCCCGGGCGGGGGGCTGGCGAGGATCTGGAGGCCGGCCTGCGCCAGCTGGCCTGGCTGCGCCGGGCGGGCCTGTTTCGGGGCGAGGCGGTGATCTGGGACGAGGCTCTGGACCGGGAGGGCCGTCAGCTGGCCCTGCGGCTGGCCCTGCGGTGGCCGTGGGTCGTCTGCTGTCCGCCGGGGGAGCTGGAGGAGTGGCTGCGGGAGGCAGTCCGGCAGACGGACGGAATCCCCCAATAAACAGGGGAACCCTTTTGAGCCGCCCGTCCTGCTGTGATTCGGCTGAACCGCCATAGGGGCGGGACACCTGCCCGCCCGCCGGTTCACCCCCGTGGAATGTTTTCCCGCCATCCTGTAGGGGAGGGGCTTGCCCCTCCCGCCGTATCTCGGAAATGGCCGTGGTTCGCCGTAGGGGCGGCCCCATGTGGCCGCGCGCCAGATTTCGGAAGGGTTTCCTTCCATGCGGAGGGTTTCGCCCTGCGGGGCGAGTTCCTTTTTCCTCGGCGAAAAAGGAACCAAAACGCCGCCGGGGGTGGGCTCCGATGGGCGTCCCCGCCCATAGTCGCGCACCCCCCGTCCCCCATTTACGGGGGATACCCCTATACCCTTATGTAATATTTCCGGCGCGCAAAATATGGTTCCAGGTTTGATTCCGTCCGGGCCACTGGGCCCTAGTACGGCACCAAATTTCGGTCTGTGCTATTTCACTGCTGCGCCTGGTTCCGACCAGCCGTGGCAGGGGGTGCGGAATCGGAGGCGCGTCGATCGGAATTGCTCCGAAAATAGAAATCGGGCGGGCCGGTGTCCCGCCCCTGCGGCGTTAAAAAATCACAGCAAACGGGACAGAAAAAGAAACAGAGAGGAGTGGTCACCATGACGGAGCAGGGTGCGGAACGGTCTGTATTGGAAGGGGCCGTCTCCTCTCTGATCTTTCAAAATGAGGAAAACGGCTATACCATCCTGCGCCTGGATGTGGGCGAGGAGGAGATGACCGTGGTGGGCTCCATGCCCGGGGTATCCCCCGGGGAGTACCTCACCGTTCGGGGCCAGTGGGTGCGCCACGCCACCTACGGTGTGCAGTTCCGGGCGGATGTGGTGGAGCGCCGCCTGCCCCAGGGGATGAAGGAGATCTACCACTACCTGGCCTCCGGCGCGGTGAAAGGGGTGGGAAAGGCCACCGCCCGCCTGCTCATCGAGGAGTTCGGCGAGGACGCCCTGCGGGTCATGGAGGAGGAGCCGGAGAAGCTCACCCGGCTGCGGGGGGTGTCCCCCAAGCGGGCCCGGTCCATCAGCGAGGCCTTCCGGAAGCAGATGGGGATGCGCCGCCTGCTGGAGTTCCTGTCGGAGCACCAGCTGCCCATGGAACTGTCCAGCCGCCTGTTCCGTGCCTATGGCGACGTGGCCCTTGAGGTGGTGCGCTCCAACCCCTATGTCTTGGCGGCGGGGGAGTTCGGGGTGGACTTCTCTCAGGCGGACGCCCTGGCCCTCTCCCTGGGTGTGGCGGCGGACGACCCCCAGCGGCTGGAGGCCGGCCTGCTGTTTGAGCTGTCCCACAACAACTGGAACAACGGTCACACCTTCCTCCCCGCCCAGAAGCTGGTGGGGGCCACCGCCCAGCTGCTGGAGTGCCGGGAGGAACAGCTGGAGGAGCGGCTGGAGGCCCTGGCCGTCCGGGGCGAGGTGGACCTGGACCAGGTGGCGGGACAGGAGGCGGTCTATCTCCCCGCTCTGTATGAGGCGGAGACCTATATTGCCCAGCGGATGGGCGAGATGAGCCGGGCGGAGCTTCTGCCGCCGGATGGTCTGGACCGCCTGCTGAAGCAGATCCAGCGGGCCCAGGGGATCACCTATGCCCCCCAGCAGCTCCAGGCGGTACGGCAGGCGGCCCAGCGGCAGGTGATGCTGCTCACCGGCGGGCCGGGCACCGGCAAGACCACCTGTCTGCGGGGCGTGCTGGCCCTGTTTGAGGCCATGGGTCTGGAAACCGCCCTGGCCGCCCCCACCGGCCGGGCAGCCAAGCGGCTGGGGGAGCTGTGCTCCACCGAGGCCTCCACCATCCACCGCCTGCTGGAGACCGGCTTCGACCCCCACACCGGCCAGCTGGTGTTCACCCACGACGAGTACGACCCCCTGAAGGCGGATGCGGTCATTGTGGACGAGGTCTCCATGGTGGACGTGCCCCTGATGGCCGCCCTGATGGCCGCCCTGCGGGGGGACTGCCGGCTGGTGCTGGTGGGCGACCCGGACCAGCTCCCCTCCGTGGGGCCGGGAAACCTGTTCTCCGACCTGATCCGCAGCGGGGCGGTGCCCACCGTCCGTCTCACCGAGATCTTTCGCCAGGCGGCCCAGAGCGCCATCGTCCGAAACGCCCACATGGTAAATTCCGGGGAGCTGCCCGACCTGCGGCGGAACGACAACGACTTCTTCTGCCTGCGGCGGCGGGATCCCCAGTCAGCGGTGGAGACCATTGTGGACCTGTGCCGCCGGCGGCTGCCGGAGCGCATGGGGATCCCCGCCGACCAGATCCAGGTCCTCTCCCCCACCCGGCGGCGGGGCACCGGGACCGCGGTGCTGAACCAGGCCCTCCAGGCCGCCCTCAATCCCCCGGCGGAGCAGAAGGGGGAGCGCCGCTTCGGCGACTGGATCTTCCGGGCGGGGGACCGGGTGATGCAGGTCAAGAACAACTACGACATCCTCTGGCGGGAGGAGGGCGGGACCGCCTCCGGCATGGGGATGTTCAACGGGGACATCGGGGTGATCCGCACCGTGGACAAGGAAGTCGTCCTGGTGGACTTTGACGGCAAACTGGTGGAGTACACCCCGGATATGCTGGGGGAGCTGGAGCCCGCTTTTGCCGTCACGGTACATAAGGCCCAGGGCAGCGAGTACCGGGCGGTCATCCTGGCCGCCCTGGACGGGGCCCCCATGCTGATGACCCGGGGGGTGCTGTACACCGCCATCACCCGGGCCAAAAGCCTGTTCATCGTGGTGGGAGACGATGGCGCGGTGGCCCGCATGGTGTCCAACAACCGCCAGGCCCGGCGGTACTCCGGTCTCCGTGCCCGCCTGGCGGGCGAGCTGGAGGGGCACGGAGAAACCGCCCTCCCATAAAATCCATAACAGATGAGGCTGCTGTCCCCATGGGACGGCAGCCTCATTTTTTGTATGAAACAGGCATGGACGCCCGGCGGACCCCTCAGAGCGGGCCGCCATACTCCTCCCGGGCCCGGCGAAGGAACTCCGCGTCCTGATCGTCCAGAGCGTGGAGCCCGGCGGTCTCCTCCATGTGGTGGGTAAACTCGTGGGCCACAGTGGCAAAGAGTTCGTCCTTCCAGGTCTCCTCGTCCTCCTCCGCCAGCAGAGCGGCGAAGGATCCGTAGTACAGGACGATGTACCGCCCCAGCAGGTCGTGACAGTACTCCCCCATGATGTACATCTCCCCCAGCGGGAACTCCGGGTCCGGAAGGGCCTCCTCCTCCAGCTGGATGCCCCCATCCAGCTGGTCAAAAAATGCGTCGGGGAAACCGGCGGAGATCTCCTCCAGCCAGTCCCCCACCTGCTCATAGCTTGGGATCATGGCGTTCACATCCTTTTGAACATCATACCGCCCCGCGGCTGCCTGCTAAGGTTTAAACAGAGAGTTCGGGGACGACGCGGCTGACCTGGGCCCGCTCCATCTCCCCGGTGACCTGGAAAAGAAGCTCCATAAAATACTTGGCGTAGTGGGTAAGATAGCGCTGCCTGTGCCGCAGGAGGGACAGGGTCTGGACAATGGGCGCCCCCTGGTCCATGAGAGGGAAAATGTTGAGCTGATCCCCCAGGACCGAGGCGTTCGCCACAATGCCCACCTGGGTACAGTAGCAGGCGGCCATTCCCTGGGCGCACAGAGGGAGGATGTGGCGGGTGGCCGTCCCGGTAAAGGGGACGGCGGGGTGCACCTGCTCCCGGGTGAAGTATTCCCGCATCCGCTGGCCCAGCCGGTTATCCATCAGGGCGAAGGGCAGCCGGGCGAAGTCCCGGACCGAGGCCCCCTGGAGAGAGCGCAGCTTGATGCCCCGGACCTCGTCCGGGGAGTAGTACTGCCGCAGCAGGCTCTCCGGGACACAGAGGTAGACCTGCTCCTGGTACAGCTGCTGCTCCAGCAGGTCCGGGCTGTACGAGCCGGAGAGGACCACGGCGAAGTCCAGTTCTCCGTTGGACACCATAGCCTCCAGCTGGGTGGAGAGGGCGTCGGAAAAACGGACCTCCACCAGCGGATAGCGGCGGTGGAAGTCGGGCAGCAGCTGGGAGAGGATCCAGGCCCCCCGCATGGTGCCCGCCCCCAGCTTCAGCGTGCCCCGCTCCTGCTGCTCGATGTCGGAGAGGATGTCCTCCAGGTTCCGCTCCTCCTTCCCCACCACCTGGGCAAAGGAGAGGACGAACTCCCCCGCGCAGGTGAGGGACAATGTTGGCTTCCGGTACAGCAGGGGGCAGCCGTAGTGCTGCTCCAGGCGGTGGATGTGGTTGCTGAGGGTCTGCTGGGAGATATACAGCCGCTGGGCCGTCCGGGTCATGTTCAGGTCCTTGGACAGCTCCTGAAAATAGTAGAGACTGACGAGATCCATGGGAAGCCTCCCTGTCCAGCTACAAAATTTCTTTGTCGAAAAATGAAAAAATCTCTGTTTGATTTTTGGCCTTGTTCATATTACCATGATTTTAACGGAAACGCAAATGATTTTATGAAAAATATACAGGACCAATGAGGAGGAGTTTTTATGGCGATCCGAGTGCTGCTTCCCCAGCCCATTTTGCCGGCTGGCTATGAATATCTGCGGGAGCACGGCTACGAGGTGGTGGACGGCCGCGGCTTTACCGAGGAGGACATCATCGCGGACATCGGAGACTGTGACGCGATCATCGTTCGGACGGCAAAGATCACGGAGAAGATTTTGGATGCGGCCCCCAAGCTGAAGATCCTGGCCCGGCACGGCGCGGGCTATGACGGCGTGGACCTGAAGGCGGCCCGAAAGCACGGGGTGCTGGTGTGCACTGCCGGCGGGGCCAATGCCATCTCGGTGGCCGAGCTGACCATCTTCTATATGCTCTACTGCTCCCGGAACTTCAAGAAGGTGCAGAGCCTGTACCTGGAGGACTACCGCCAAGCCAAGATGGGCGTCCCCAAGACGGAGCTGGAGGGCAAGACCCTGGGCCTGGTGGGCCTGGGCAACATCGGCAAGCTGGTGGCGAAGAAAGCCGCCCTGGGCTTCGATATGACGGTGCTGGCCTATGATCCCTTTGCCAAAAAGGAGGGCCTGCCCGATTACATCCAGCTGGTGGAGGACCGGGACGAGATCTTTACCAAAAGCGACTACGTCTCCCTCCATGTGCCCGCCACCCCCGAGACCGTCCACTCCATCAGTGACCGGGAGTTCGGCCTGATGAAGGAGACTGCGTACCTCATCAACGCCGCCCGCGGCTCCATCGTGGACGAGCCCGCCCTGATCCGTGCCCTCCAGGCCGGGAAGATCGCCGGGGCCGGGCTGGATACGCTGGAGAAGGAGCCCATCGATCCCAGCAACCCCCTGGTGTCCATGGACAATGTGCTCACCGCGCCCCACATCGGCGGCGCCACCCAGGAGGCGTCCAGCCGCTCCTCCGTGGCCTGCGCCCAGGCCATCGACGACTATTTCTCCGGCCGGACCCCCAAGTTCGTGGTCCCCGAGCTGCGGGACCTGATTCAGAAGTAAGTCCATTTGTGTGTATGAATTTTGAAAGGAGCAATCTGAAATGAGTGTAGGAAAACGGATCTATTTGCAGCGTGAGCTGCCCGACAGGAAGCTGGTAGAGGAATTCAAGTCCATTCCGGCCTCCAACACTGCCGATGTGATGGGCCGCAGCTGCGCCATGAACCCACGGATCCATCTGGTGAGCAAGCCCAAGGCCCAGATGATGGCCGGCCCCGCCTATACGGTGAAGTGCCGCGCGGGCGACAACCTGACCCTCCACGCCGCCCTGAACTACTGCCAGGAGGGCGACGTCCTGGTGGTATCCAATGAGGAGGACGACACCCGTGCCCTGATGGGTGAGATCATGATGGCGTACCTCTGCTACACCAAGAAGATCGCCGGCATCGTGCTGGACGGCCCCATCCGCGACATCGATGAGATCGGAAACTGGGACTTCCCCGTTTACTGCACCGGCACCACTCCGGGCGGACCCTACAAGGAGGGCCCCGGTGAGATCAACGTGCCCATTGCCTGCGGCGGCGTGAGCGTCAACCCCGGCGACATCATCCTGGCCGATCCCGACGGCGTCATCGTGATCCCCCGGAAGGACGCCCCCGTCATCCTGGAGGACGCCAAGAAGTTCCAGGCCGCCGACGCCGCCAAGCTGTCCGCCGCCAAGAATGGCACCGCCAACCGCGCCTGGGTGGAAAGAACCCTGGAGGAGAAGGGGTACGAGATCATCGACGACGTGTACCAGCCCTGAACGGTACATTGAATCGAACGAATCAACGTTAAAAGGAGAGAGAACTATGAGTCCCATTTCCATTGCGCTCATTATTATAGCGATCACCGTCGTCCTGTTCATCTGGGAGCCCATTCCTATTATTGTAACTGCCATTGGAGCTTCTATCGCCTTTGCCTATACAGGTTTGATTGAAGTAAGCGACATCTTTACCGGCTATAACAGCACTACCATTGTTTTGCTGGCCGGTATGATGGTCATCGGCTCCTCTCTGTTTCATGCTGGTATCACCGATTTGATCGGTGAAAAAATGGTCCGTGTCACAGGAAAAAGCGAAAGAAATATTATCTTTGCAACCTTGGTCGTATCTTGTGTCCTCAGTTCTGTGTGCAGCAATATTGGTGTGATGACCGCCATGGCTCCCCTGGTCACTGCCATGTGCATCGCTGCCGGTGTCGGCCCCTCTAAGGCCCTGCTGGCCCTGCTGTTCGGCGCTCAGTTCGGTGGTTTTGTCACTCTGGTAGGTGTAGGCTCTAACGCCACCGCCAACAGTGTGATGAGTGACCTGGGTATCACTCCTTTCGGCTTCTTCAGCATCACCCCCTTTGGCATTGGCGTGTGCATCCTGGGCACCCTGTATTTCACATTTATTGGACGCAAGCTGATTCCAGACACCGCCTATGTCCCTGAGTTTGCCAAGACTGAGAAGAAGGCACTGGACAAAAAGAAGGCTTTTATCTCTGTGATTACCCTGCTGTGCGTACTGGTGGTGATCGCTGCCAGCCCCAAGAATATGCCGATGCACGTGGCCGCCGTGATTGGCGCTCTGGTTATCGTTGGTACCAAGTGTATGTCCGTTCAGGAGGCCATCCGGGCCATCGACTGGAACTGTATGCTGCTGGTAGGCTCCCTGACCGCCATCTCCACCGGCTTTAAGAACAGCGGCGCAGGCGATGCCGTGGCCGAGCTGATCCTGAAGATCCTGGGCAACGATCCCAGCCCCTTCATGGTCACCACCGTCATCTTCTTCTCCGCCGCCATCCTGACCCAGTTCATGTCCAATATCCCCTCCATCATGCTGTTCCTGCCTATCGGCATTTCCATCGCTGAGCAGATCGGCGTCAGCCCCTATCCGGTTGCCATGACCATCACCCTGGCGGGCGCGGCCTCTTACGCCACCCCCTTCGCCGCACCCCAGAACATGATGACGGTGGGCTGGACCCAGTATAAGTTCGTAGACTTCTGCAAGATCGGTCTGCCCATGCTGCTGGTCACTTATGTGGTGGTGGCCGCGCTGATCCCGATTTTCCTGCCCTATTGACCGTTCGAGGTATCAGCGCATGAGAGAGCTTTTAAACGGCGTCTATGACCTGCATATCCATACCTCCCCGGATGTGGTCCCCCGGAAGTACAGCGATCTGGAGCTTGCCCGGCGGCTGGCGGAGCGTGGGATGGCGGGCTGTGCCATCAAGTGCCACTATTTTGACACTGCGGCCCGGGCCGGCCTGCTGATGGCGCAGTTCCCCCAGCTGGATGTGGCAGGCGGCGTGACCCTGAACCGCTCGGTGGGCGGCTTGAATCCTGATGCGGTAGAGCGGTCCGCCCAGGCGGGCGGGCGCATGGTCTGGTTCCCCACCCTGGAGGCCCAGTCCTATCAGCGCTATCAGCACCGGAATGACCCGGAGGCCGATCTATCCCGCTTCCTGACCGTCTGTGATGAGGAGGGCAAGCTGCTGCCTCAGGCCCTGGAGGTGCTGGACATCGCGGCCCGCCACCACATGGTGGTGGGAACGGGCCACGTCGGCGCGGAGGAGGGCATGGCCCTGGTGCGGGCCGCTGCGGAGCGGAACTGCACCATCGTGCTGACCCACGCGGACAACCCCGCGGACTGCTACTCGGTGGAACAGCAGGAGGAGGCCGCCGCATTGGGGGCCTATGTGGAGCACTGCTTTTTCACCACGTTCCACGGCCGCACGCCCATTGAAGAGATCGCCCGGCAGATCCGGGCCGTGGGCTGTGACCGGGTGCTTCTGACCACCGATTTTGGACAGCTCAACTCCCCCGGCTCCGATGAGGGCATGGAGGAGTATGCCCGGCAGCTCCGGGCCCAGGGCTTCTCCCGGGAGGAGCTGGAGACCATGATGTGCCGGGTGCCCCGGCGTCTGCTCCACCCCACAGAGCAGGACTGAAGCCCCAGGCACACAGCCGCATCGGCCAGCTTTGCAAAACCGTACCCTCCACAAGCTGAAGAGGGCGGAACGGCACAGCCGTTCCGCCCTCACAGCTTGTCAAAAAACCTCGCCGGTGGCGAGGTTTTTCTGGTATAATAGAGAAAAAGGGGGGCTAAGGATGGAAAATTGGAGAAAGAATTCTCGAAAAGATATAGTCATGGTGGATGTGGATGCATTAGTCCCCCCAGACCATCTGCTCCGAAAAGTAGAAAGAGTCATGGATTATGACTGGCTATATGAGCGGTTAAGTCCATATTATTGCGCAGACAACGGGCGTCCAGGAACGGATCCTGTAGTGTTGATCAAGATGGTTCTAATTCAGCATTTGTTTGGGCTCGCGTCCTTACGTCAGACGTACCGGGAGATACAAGTAAATATAGCATACCGTTGGTTCTTGGGATACAGTCTACTGGACGAGATCCCTCATTTCGCAACGGTAAGTTATGCCTTTTGCAAACGCTTTCCCCCGGAGCTGAGTGAAGAAATTTTTGCACATATTTTGAACAAAGCACTGAACAACCGGATGGTAGACCCAAGCATGATTTTTATCGACGGAACACATATTAAAGCATCCGCGAATAAAAAGAAGTTCCAGAAGGAACAGGTCGCCAAAGCCGCGAAGGTGTACGAGGAGCAGCTTCGTAAAGAGGTCGCCGAGGAACGAAAAAAACTGGGTAAGAAAGTCAACGATGACGATGATGACGAAAATAAAGGAAGTTCCGGAGGAGGAACGGTTGAGAAAACGGTGTCCAAAACCGACCCGGACTGCGGAATGTTTGTAAAAGGGGCACATGAGCGG
>ERZ1106915.1026-NODE-1026-length-29105-cov-47.053769_pt1 | contig 29105 bp, 32 predicted proteins | sample MGYA00403653_ERZ1106915 | MGnify/ENA primary metagenome ERZ1106915 (study PRJEB35170, sample SAMEA104062404) | human gut metagenome | biome: human gut; feature: human-associated habitat; material: faeces | place: Denmark | collected 2012-06-06 ... | reverse complement strand
AGACAGACTCGCGGTTCATTTAAGCATCCATGCCCGCCCTGAACTCCGGGCACACTGTAGGTTATGTCCGTTACCCAACGCTCATCAGGAGCATCCGGATTGAACTGTCGCTGGAGCCTGTTGGGTGACACGATACTGGCCTCGCCTTTACGTGCCCGCGGGCTTCGGTATCCGACCTGAGCCTTTATTCCGACACGTTTCATCAGTCTCCAGACTCTGTTTACTCCGCACTGTTGCCCGCTGTCACGCAGATCCAGATGGATTTTGCGATAACCATAGACGCATCCCGATTCCAGCCAGAACTGTTTAATCTGTCCTGTCAGTCTCAGGTCTGCCTGATGGCGTTGTGAATGCGGCTGCTGAAGCCAGGCGTAAAAACCACTGGGATGAACATCCAGCACCCGACAGAGCAGGTGAACAGGCCAGCAACAGGAGTTGTCACGGATAAAGGCGTACCTCAGTCGGACAGCTTTGCGAAGTACGGCTTTTTTTAATATGTCCCGTTCGTCGGTAATCCGTTTCAGCTCTTTCTGGAGACGGCGGATCTCGGCCTGAGCATCTGACTGTTCTTTATTAGTGGAAGAATCCGGACCGTACTTCTTTATCCAGGCATAAAGGCTGTGGGTGGTGATATCGAGACGTGTTGCAACGCTGGCAACAGAATAACCGCGATCAACAACCTGTTTGACTGCTTCAGTTTTAAACTCTTCGGGATAACGCTTACCGCTCATGGGCACCTCTCTTTAAGCCATCTTAAATGACTCTGAGGTGTCTGTTAAACCCGTGGCGATTCAATTTGCTCATACGCTCCTCAGTTACAGATCTGGTGTCTAACTATTGGGGCGCACTTCAGTTGAAAAGGTGGGCACCTACGTTACCAATACTGGCTTAATGGCTACATACGGCGGTCAGTTTACGCTTACCATCAGTGTCATGCCCAAACCAGACGGGTTAACGGCAGCAAAGAACCTTGCAGAGGCGTTCGAGCATTATAACGAATGGCATCCGCATAGTGCGTTGGGTTATCGCTCACCACGGGAATATCTACGGCAGCAGGCCAGTAACGGATTAAGTGATAACAGGTGTCTGGAAATATAGGGGCAAATCCAAACAGCAATTAACTATTGCTATAATAATATCTATTATTTTTTTGTTTTGATTTATCATTTGATTTTATAGATAAAATAATTTTTTGGTTTTTAATATAGTTTCATATGCAATGGAGTTCAAGGTAATAAATGAAAGTAGTTTCTGATAGTTTTAATGACATGCATAAACGTCGTTATTTTAATGACACAATGGATATTATTAATTATAATCGAAAAACAATAAGGTATACTGACATCATTTTTTACTTTAGGACTCTAAAAGAAATTAGATTAAAATATCCATTCAAAGAATTGGAATCATTATTTGAGCCTTTGAATGTTTACCCTTTTTACTATTTTATGCCATTTTTATTTATAAGTGATCTCCATGATAAAGAACAGTATATTGAAAGGATAAGATACGTCGGTATTATATCAACGCTTATTGCTCGAAGAGCAATCCTCACAGACCTCTTTGTCGATGAACAGTACGAGCAACTAATTTCAAGAAACATGGGAGATTTAAAGAAAGAATATCTTGGGTATTATTTGCAAATAATAGATGTAGAAATTAATAATATTGCCTCAAAAATATTTATAGAGCCTAGTAGTTTCTATGCTTTTTATAATCGTCGTTTTAACGAGTATGTTAACACCATGTTAATGGAAAAAGATATTTCACCATTAATAGGCATGGATGAGGGGGCGTTTAAAAAGTACGCAGTTGGAAAATCTATACTGCATTTACTTGTTAGCGATATGGTTCTTCATATTATAAAAAAACAAGAGTTAACACATCAATTTGATAATATGATGAAAAGCTTTATTATGTATCTTACCCTTCAGGATGATGTTCTCGATATAATGGAAGACATACAAAAGCAGCAACCATCGCATTTCTACCCTTGGATTTCTGATGGTAAGATCATTGAAAGTATTGATGAGAATGTGGAAAAAGCTGTGCTCCTTAAGTTTTATCTCGGTGGAGGTATTGAAAGATGCGAGGATCTCATTAATAAATATGTTGAAGATATCATTACTGCTGTAAAAAAAATAAATCATCCTCTAAAATCATGGTTAGAAGTTATTGAAAGAATGTCATTAAAAACAAAAGACAAATTGGATTCATTTAAAGCAGTTAGAGATGAATTACATTTTTTTCTGTCACAACAGGGGTAATTTATGGAGAATGTTATTTTAATTGACCATAATGATTGTGAAACGGGGATTGCCGAAAAATTATATACCCACAAAAAAGGTATTTTACATCGGGCTGTTTCTGTTTATATATGTAATAGCGATGGAAAATTATTGTTACAGCAAAGAGCACTTGGAAAATATCATTCTCCCGGCCTTTGGAGCAATACCTCTTGTACACATCCCTTCCCGGGAGAATCGAATTTATCTGCAGCTAACAGAAGATTAAGGGAGGAAATGGGGATAGAATGCCCCTTATCTAAACTATTAAAGATCTACTATAATGTTTATGTCGGCGGTGATTTAACAGAACATGAGATTGCACATATTTTCTATGGTATTAGTGATGATGAACCAGATTTAAATAGTTTGGAAGCTATGAGTTATAAATATGTTTCCTTGACAGAGTTAAGTTCTGAAATAAAATTCAATAACGATGCTTTTTCTCGTTGGTTCGTCTATTGTTTCCCATATATTAAAAATGCTTTCCTGAATGAGAGTAATTATACCAATTTATTGATTTAGTATATGATGGTGCATTTGAGGGTTATGTATTCAATTTGTTGAATTCTATATTCTGCCCGTGACGGTAACACGAGGTCTTAAAGCTGTTTACTTGGCTCCAACCGAAGACGCTGTCCCTCAGGCGCCGGAGACGTTCAGAGGTGTATGGGAGCCGCGTTATCCGCAGGAGCTTCATAAGGTGATTTATACGACCATACCATTGAATCGCTGAACAGTGTGATCCGTCACTCAATCAAGAAACACAGGGTGTTACCGACAGATGAGTTAGTAAAAAGCGGTGTCATCCCGGTAGCGTTACAGAAATGGGCAATACCCCTTAAGGAATGTCATCATGGCGATGAGCCGCTTTATTATCAAGTTTAGTGATTGCCTTGACGGTCATTTCTAAGAAAAGGCATTTACACAGAATGATAAATAGGCTCTATTTTATTATCAATGACATCCATAGTGTCATTATAATAACGACATTTATGCATGCCATTGACATTGTCAGATACTATATTTATGACCAAGAACTCCATGCAGGTCCATTGCTATTGATATCCTCCTGAGTCTCTCGCACAATATCTTTTATTAGACTTAAATCCATATCTGAGGCTATTTTGATTATATTATCAAAATCAGCATTCATTACATATGTAACTATATCAATCATTATACACCTCCTTTTTCTAAATTTTTACATGCTAAAACAAAATAAAACAAAAAATAGATATTATTATAGCAATAGTTGATTGCTGTTCTAACTGAATCGCCACGTTCAACAACCTGTTTGACAGCTTCAACTTTAAACTCCTCAGGATAAAGCTTACCACGGGAATATCTACGGCAGCAGGCCAGTAATGGATTAAGTGATAACAGGTGTCTGGAAATATAGGGGCAAATCCACCGACCCCGTACTGCTCACGCAGCTTATCCAGCAGTGGCATCATTTTTTCCAGAGGCGGTCGAACTCCGCCTTCGCAAAATAAGCGGAAGCCTGGCGAAGGATATCGTTACTGCGGCGCAGTTCACGATTTTCACGCTCCAGCTCTTTCAGACGCTGACGTTCAGCGGTGGTGAGCCCTCCATCACCGCCCCCGGTATCCCGCTCATGCTGGCGAACCCAGACACGCAGAATCTCCGGTGTACAGCCAATCTTTGGGGCAATGGAACAAATTACCGCCCATTGTGAGTCATATTCGCCCTGACTTTCCAGAACCATACGAATCGCCCTATGACGGACTTCGGGGGAAAACGAGTATTTTTAGTCATCCTGTTTACCTCTTTCTCAGGGAGTTTAGTCTCCAGGATTCCCGGGCAGTTCATTTTCCGGATCGTATTTTATTAAAGCATCACGAATATTAACAATGTAAATCAGAGCGTTATCTGGCGACATCCAGGCATTGGGGGGTAGGTTTGCCCTCATAGGGCCCTTTGGTGAGTCCTACCGGTGTTACACCCGAAGAGACAATCACCTCTGGAACCTCATTGAGATGCTGGCAAAAGCGCTGGAACCATAATTCCAGATTCATACCATTGGCGAGAATCAGTTATGCCCCCTGCGCACGTTTAATATCACCAGAGGTGGGCTAAGACTCATGAATTTCTGCACCCGGCTTGGTTATGGATGAGACTTCTGCATCATCTTCAGCCACTTTTTTGGCCATATCCGCGATGATGGTAAATGTTGTTATGGATATGATCTGCACAGTATTCAGCTTCCAGAATCTGTACACTTTTCCACTCACACAGCTTTCTCAAAATACTGCCTGTTGCTCTACGCTTCTCTCTGTAGAACACTTGTCTTCGGTATTTTGGCGCAAAAACTATGTGATATTTACAGTTCCATCGTGTGTGCGCTAAGCTCTTTTCGTTCCCCATTGGGACCCCCTTTTGATTTCTTGTTTGACACTTGCAGTTGCCAGACCGCAAGGTGTTTTAACAAATCAAAAGGGGTTTTAATAACTGGCCTCAAAGCTGAAAGCTTTCCGGAACCCCCAGCCTAGCTGGGGGTTTTCTGTGCACAAACAGGCTCAGGACGGCGGGAATGATCCCGCCTCCTACTCGATCGCCCAAAACACGGCTTACCGAGGCTATTCCTTGTCCGAAGATAACAAGGACACATACATTATCCATTTGCGATTGCGCATACTCCACTGCTTCCCTGAGGATCTCAACTTCCATGGTTAATGAGATGGTCCCCACCACCCTGTGAGCTGTACCCTAGTAGAGTGTTTTTCTTTCATGGAGAAGACCATCATGCAAAACATTACGCTTATTGGTATAGATCTTGGCAAGCATTCCTTTCACATTCACTGCCAAGATAAGTCAGGCAAGGTATTGCTGCGTAAAAGTTTACCCGTACCAAACTTATTGAGTTTCTGGCAGGCTGTGCCTCGTCTACCGTTGTGATGGAAGCCTGCGCCGGAGCTCATTTTATGGCTCGCCGGATTGCTGATTTAGGTCATGAAGCAAAATTGATTTCTCCGCAGTTCGTTCGCCCTTTTGTTAAGAGCAACAAGAACGATTTTGTCGATGCAGAAGCCATATGCGAAGCGGCATCTCGTCCCTCAATGCGATTTGTGCAACCACGAACAGAAGCTCAGCAGGCCATGCGGGCGCTTCACCGGGTCAGGGAATCATTGGTCAGTGATAAAGTCAAAACGACCAATCAGATGCATGCTTTTTTGCTGGAATTTGGCATCAGTATGCCGACAGGAGTCGCAGTGGTAAAACGACTTTCAACAGTACTTGCAGAGAACGAACTTCCTCCCTATCTGGCGCAGTTACTGATGCGCTTACATACCCATTATATTTACCTTGTCGGACAGATCACCGAGCTTGAAATCGCACTGGAGCAGGAACTGAGTCGTGATGAGGTAGGACAACGTCTTCAGACAATACCCGGTATTGGTCCGATAACCGCCAGCGTACTGTCATCGCAGCTGGGAGACGGTAAACAATATAGCTGCAGTCGGGACTTTGCTGTTTCAACCGGTCTGGTATCCCGGCAGTACAGCACAGGTGGTAAAAATACACTTTTAGGGATAAGTAAACGTGGAGATAAAAATCTGCGACGGTTACTCGTTCAGTGCGCAAGATCCTTTATTCAGAGAATCGAGAATCAGTCAGGAAGGTTGGCGGATTGGGTCAGGGCGTTGTTGGCAAGAAAACACTCCAGCGTAGTATGTTGCGCACTGGCCAACAAATTAGCCCGGATAGCGTGGGCAATCACAACACAGCAGACTGTGTTCGAAAGGTAACGATGGCGCCAGTCTGGCTGGCAGGTTAATCATGAATTAAAGTAGTTCCCAATCTGGTTTTGCGAAGACTGATTATTGATGACATGAACGGCATATCGGCCTGATGAAAAGCCTCAGCAAGAAAATGGCTCACTGAAGCCGGATGGTTTTTTGGGCTCATCAGGTGTGGAACTCATCGAGGCGCGGGCATCCATGCCCATAATGACGCCGGATAGATTTAGGCAAGCCAACATCAATCAAAATCAGTGTTGCAAAAATGGTGGGGACCATAGATTCTTGCCCAGTAAACGCTGAACCTGATTAATCTGCTTTATCGCAGCGGCCAGTTCAGAAGCAGGAACAACGTCTTCACCAGCAGCAACAGCATTGAGAGTTCCTTCCAGGTATTGTTTCTTCCACTTAAACAACTGGCAGGGCTGAATTCCATGTAAACGAGCCATCCGGGCCAGCATCATTCCTGGCTCATTAAAGGCCATTTCAGTTATCAGCTCTTTCATACCCGGCTTACGTGCTTGATAAGTATAAGTGAGCTGAAACACACGGTGGCAGTCACGGTAGCGAAATCTGTCACGGCCTTTAGGGTTCTGACCATGGCGGTAAACCTGAGCTGACTGACAACGGGGACAATGAATATTAACGCTGGACATGAGATAACCTCAAAAGCCCGTATTATACATCAGATTCAACTAATTAGAGGCATCACCAATATGTTTATAGCAATCTCAAATAATGATATGAAGCATATTTTCATTGGCTTTTAAAATAAGTCAAGAATTGTTTTGGTGTTATGCCAAAATGTTTTACAAAAAGCCTAATGAAATATGATGTACTGGAAAATCCTATCATATTAGATATCTGTGATATCTGATATGAGTTATCAAGCAACAGCAATGCTGCTTTGCTCATTCTTGATTGCATAAGGATCTGGTTAAAAGTAATATACTCTGACTCAAGCCTTTTCCTTATTGTTATCTCTGATACATTAAATTCATCTGCAATAATAGCTAGAGTCCATCTCTTTGATAAGTCCTTCTCGATTGTGTTTCTGACCTTATCGGAAAAGAAGCTTACAGCCGATATATAAATTGACTCTATAATTTTCCTGTTGTTTTCGATCTTTGATATAAGATATATCAAATCTGAAGTAATTCTTGAATCATCATTATGATCGATACTCTTGAATGTATCTAATACAGAATCGTCAGCATCAGCTACAATTATTCCTTTTGACCAATTCGGACAACTGCAAGCATCTACTTTTGATATTCCGTATATTATCATCAGGGCATCCTTTAGGCGTCTTAATGTATCGCTGCTTAATCTGATTGCGATAAATGGATTTACTGTTGATTTCTTCTTTTGCAATCTTACTGATATATTTATTCCTCTCTCAAGAAATATGAGTTCATTTCTAAGATATGTATTGCTTCCTTCTTTTGTGTATACATCGATTGTACAATTAGATGTATATAGTACAGTGTACTGATGTATTCTGATGTTGTTAATTTTTATAATCTCTTTTTCGATATTTTGTTTTAATTTCATATCATTCTCACATGAAAAAATGTCTTTATCAGGCAACTCTGCGTTAGAGTGACCTAACTCTTATCAATAAAAAGATAAATTTTTAACTCATATGAAATACGTTTATTAATTTCCACATCGTCATGTAGGATATGATTTTTACGCTTATAATTACAATAAGCAATTATTTATCGTGTTCTTGCCCCCTTATTTCCAGATAGGGATTGTATCTTAATTGCAGCCCAGTCTATAGCTTCACGATCACAACAGTCCAGGGAGAACGTAACTCGCAGTTTTTCGCTATCATCGCAACCAAACTCAAAGCCATCGGAACACCAACGCTGGTTGCTTTCCTTCACCGATATCGGCCTTTATGTTCCCGCTGCTGTCGTGATGGTTTGTCATGTAACAACAACAGACTATTTTCGCTCATTATCCGGTAAACACGCTTTGCATTCACGAACGGTAGTCCTTCATTTCGGGACTGCCGCCTGAGTATCGCCCAGACACGGTGATACTCAGGCGGCATATCGCCAATAATATACAGGATGCGCGCCAAGGGATACTGCTACGATAATGCCTGCGTGGAAAGGTTCTTTCATTCGCTGAAAGTGGAATGTCTCCACGAAGAACATTTTATCAGCCGGGAAATAATGCGGGCAACAGTGTTTAATTATATCGAATGTGATTACAATCGCTGGCACCTGGTGGTCTCAGTCCGGAACAATTTGAAAACCAGAACCTCGCTTAGACCTGTATCCATATTACGAGGGTGGGATCAATCACAAGAAATGTCATTCCCAAAACGCTGGATAGGAATCCAGCGTGGAGAGTTGAAATTTTAGCTAGAGCTAGATATTATTTAACCCATTCGGTTAGAGCACTATATTTTTGGACTCCAACCTTATTTGTCTTGTTAATGTCTTGGTTCGTATTTACAGGTGTGGAGGGGGTAACAACCCCTTTGAAGTTGCTTGTTGTGCCGTCCTTATAATAAAATACCCCGGAGACAGACACCCCCCTTACTTTCCCTTCATTAAGGCCTTGCATACATACTGGGACACCGCTGTTATAAGTATACTGTACTCCAGACAGTTTTATACATTGGGACGGGTCCACATTATCTGCGTTCCAACCGCTACCACCCGCAAAGGCATTCAGGCTGATACCCAAGATGCCAGAAAAGATAACAAACTTAATTTTTTTCATATGACTTCTCTCTAGATATTCCCCATGTATATAGAGGTATTTTTCACAATAAATAATTACGAGATTTAGAGGTTATAATTCAGCCAATGCCGCCCCTCCTTTTAGAAGGTTAGCATAATAAAGAGTTGCGGTCAGATAAAAAATAGCAACATATATCGAGTGTTGCTCGTTTCGACTGAGGATATCCATTTCTATTTTTATATTATTTTATAATACATGTTAACTATCCATTTGTTATTGTTTGCATTCTTATTTCCATAATATTGAATAATAATTTAACAATACTAATATTTCTTTTTGGAGATAATTATGAACATAATATATTCGCTTAAATACAGTTCATTGACTGATGGACTGGACTTGTCGCTGTATCTGAATTAACTAGAAGAATTTCGAGTAAAACAAACCGAAAACTTGTAGCAACAATGCTGTCTCTGACTGTTGCAGGTACAGTAAATGCAGCGAATATTAATATATCGAATGTATGGGCGAGAGACTATCTTGATCTTGCACAGAATAAAGGTATCTTCCAGCCCGGAGCAATAGACGTAACAATCACTTTAAAAAACGGAGATAAGTCCTTTTCCATAATCTCTTAATTCCGGATTTTTCTGGTGCAGCAGCGTTCTGGCCCCTATTTGAATATCTCCATTGTGTCATTATTCTATCCTTCCGATATCTTATCATGTTATAAATTTCAGAAAAGAGAACATTGTATTGGGAGGTATTGATGAAGGCTGGAAAGAATTTTCATTCCTTGTCGAAACAAGCAGCTTCTGCAGAGAAGAATATGGATCTTGCTCTTGCTTTTGAGCTCTGGAAACTGGCCTCTTTATTCTGTAAGAAAATAGAGAACATAGAGTGGTGCATGAATAGAGCAATGTTTTGCGAGGCTTATATAAGCAGAAATCAGGACGGTCAGAAACTGTAGTAGTCAACAAAAACTGTCTAGACTGGCCTAATCTCTTATTTTAAGATACATCTACTGTCTGGTATTTCAGGGGACCAGTCTAAATAGCTGCGCGGAATAGTAGATCACTTTGAGGGAACTCAGCCCGGATTGTGCGATCTGATCAATCGCCCAAAAGAAAAAATTACCAAGCGGACTGAGCGATGCCGATCATAGCACCAATCCCCAGAACCGAACGATGCCTGATGCAGAAAACTATCATAAAACAAAGGACAAAAACCACGCCCGGCGGCTCACCGCCATGCTGATGCTGCATCGTGGTGACGCCGTCAGTTATGTTGCCAGAACGCTCTGCTGTGACCGTTCATCGATTGTCGCTGGATTAACTGGTTCACGCTGTCGGGTGTTGAAGGCCTGAAGTCATTGCCGTCAGGACGTGGGAGGCGCTGGCCGTTCGAACATATTTGCGCATTGCTGCGTGAGCTTGTTAAGTATTCTCCTGGCGATTTCGGTTATCCGCGTTCCCGCTGGAGTACCGAACTTCTGGCGATAAAAATCCGTGATGTCACCGGTTGCCCGCTACATGTTTCAACCATCCGGCGATGGTTACCTGCTGCCGGACTTGTATAGCGCAGAGCCGCGTCGACACTGTGTATCCGTTACCCACACAAAGAAGAAAAAATGGCCGCTATTCATGAAGCGCTGGCGAAATGCAGTGCGGAAAACCCCGTGTTTTACGAAGATGAGTGGATATTCATCTCAACCCGAAAATCGGTGCTGACTGGCAGTTACGCGGGCAGCAAAAGCGCGTTGTCACACCGGGCCAGAATGAAAACTATTATCTTGCCGGTGCACTGCACAGCGGTACGGGTAAAGTCAGCAATATTGGTGGGAACAGTAAATCTTTATCATTATTTATCATGATCTTAAAACATCTGAAGGCGACATGTCGGCGGGCAAAAACGATTACGCTCATTGTCGATAACTACATCATCCACAAAAGCCGTGAAACGTTGCGCTGGCTGAAAGCAAATCCGAAGTTCAGGGTGATTTATCAGCCAGTTTACTCGCCGTGGGTGAATCATGTCGAAGGGTTGTGGCAGTCGCTTCATGAGACAATAACCCGAAATCAGCAGTGCCGTTCAATGTGGCTGTTGTTGAAAAAGGTTCGTCACTTTATGGATACCGCCAGCCCATTCCCCGGTGGAAAACATGGGCTGGCTAAAGTGTAGCGGCATTAGGATCAGTTATTTAGTCTATTCGATATCTAAACTGACTCCTATCGGTACTGAACTAGCATAACTATTTTTAAAGTTGAGCAAGAAAATTAAAAGAGGAGCATACCCCCAACCAAACTTGCTCGCAACGATAAAAAAATAACACCTTTCGTTTTTTTGGTTGTTTTCCCACTTACCTTAATAAAAATTATATTACACCAACTAAAAAATAGATACTTAGTAATTGATATTATATGTGAGGAAAATCTCGGACTGCTCCATCCACATCCAATGTAATTAATCTTTGTCAAAATTAGGTTGATGTTTCTATATGAACAAAATATATTGTCTAAAATATTGCCATATAACCAAAAACCTGATTGCTGTCTCCGAACTGGCTCGCGGGGTCACCTGCAAAAGCCATCGCAGACTTTCACGTCGGGTTATTCTTATGTCTGTTGCAGCTTTATCACTTTCTCCGGCATGACCAGCTCTGTCGGCAACGGTCAGTGCAGAGATCCCTTATCAGATATTCCGCGACTTTGCCGAGAATAAAGGTCAGTTTACGCCGGGGACCACGAATATTTTCATTTACGGCAAGCAGGGCCATCTGGTCGGTAAACTTGATAAAGCCCCGATGACTGATTTCAGTAGTGCCACTATTATTACTACCGGTAGCCTGCCTCCGGGAAACCATACTCTTTACTCCCCTCATATGTGGTTACCGCCAAACATGTCAGCGGCTCTGACACGATGAGCTTCGGATACGCCAAAAACACCTATACTACGGTTGGTACAAATAATAATAGCGGTCTTGATATTAAAACCCGCCGCCTGAGTAAACTAGTGACAGAGGTGGCGCCGGCAGAAGTGTCTGACGTCGGGGCTGTGAGCGGTGCCTATCAGGCCGGCGAACGCTTTACTGCATTCTATCGCCTTGGGGGGGGGATGCAGTACGTCAAAGACAAAAATGGTAATTGCACCCATGTGTATACCAATGGCGGATTTCTTGTTGGGGGAACCGTCAGCGCGCTGAACTCCTATAATAACGGACAGATGATTACAGCTCAGACCGGTGACATTTTTAATCCCGCGAATGGATCTCTGGCTAATTATCTGAATATGGGGGACAGCGGCTCCCCCCTGTTTGCTTATGATTCCCTGCAAAAAAATGGGTACTGATTGGCGTACTTTCCTCAGGAACTAACTATGGAAATAACTGGGTCGTCACCACTCAGGATTTCCTTGGTCAGCAACCGCAAAATGATTTTGACAAAACCATAGCCTACACCTCTGGTGAGGGAGTACTGCAGTGGAAATATGATGCAGCTAATGGCACCGGCACACTGACTCAGGGAAACACGACCTGGGATATGCATGGAAAGAAAGGAAATGACCTGAACGCAGGAAAAAACCTCCTGTTCACCGGCAATAATGGCGAGGTCGTTCTGCAGAATTCCGTTAATCAGGGGGGCGGGTATCTGCAGTTTGCCGGCGATTACAGGGTGTCCGCCCTGAACGGCCAGACATGGATGGGGGGCGGGATTATCACCGATAAAGGAACCCACGTTCTGTGGCAGGTGAACGGAGTTGCCGGTGATAACCTGCATAAAACTGGCGAAGGTACCCTGACAGTAAACGGGACCGGTGTGAATGCAGGCGGACTCAAGGTAGGGGACGGTACCGTTATTCTCAACCAGCAGGCGGATGCTGACGGAAAGGTACAGGCTTTCAGCTCTGTTGGTATTGCCAGCGGTCGTCCGACAGTTGTGCTTTCTGACTCACAGCAAGTTAATCCGGATAATATTTCGTGGGGATACCGTGGAGGACGTCTGGAACTGAATGGTAATAACCTGACCTTTACCCGTCTTCAGGCGGCTGACTACGGGGCCATCATTACCAATAACAGTGAGAAAAAATCAACGGTAACACTCGACTTTCAGACATTAAAAGCCAGTGACATCAATGTACCGGTTAATACTGTCAGTATCTTTGGGGGGAAAGGAACGCCGGGAGACCTGTATTATGACACTTCTACCGGGCAATATTACATCCTGAAAGTGCAGCAGTTCATGCACACGGTTCGACGGCTAGTCATTGATCTTCATAATTACCTCGCGTAAAAACGGGGTAAGGACGCTCATCCAGCGTCATCTCCACAGGTAATAATTCAACGCCAATTCCAGAAGAATTCGTTAGCGGAAGACGCCGTGATATACGCCCTTTGATCAGCCAGATCCTGAGCCATTTGAACAGAAGATTATCATTGATATCGTGCTCCCGGGCAATACGGGCAACAGAATCCCTTGGTTGTAAAGCCAGTTTAACCATTTGAAGTTTAAACTCATTTGAAAAGTAAGCGCCCCGAGAAGTACGTGGCGTAAGGATTATTTTACAGCCGAGAGGTTCCAGGGCAGCAGTTCATGCACACGGTTTGACGGCCAGTCATTGATTTTCCTGATCACTTCCAGTGTTAACATGAACCGCCGTATGCGGAGCCGCATGTACGGTGGTGTGAGAGGACGGCGGGAGTTATCCCTCCTCCTACTCGATCCCGCTCATGCTGGCGTACCCAGACATGCAGAGTCTCCGGTGTACAGCCAATCTTTGGGGCAATGGAACAAATTACCGCCCATTGTGAGTCATATTCGCCCTGACTTTCCAGAACCATACGAATCGCCCTATGACTGACTTCGGGGGAAAAACGAGTATTTTTAGTCATCCTGTTTACCGCTTTCTCTGGAAGTTTAGTCTCCAGGATTTCCGGGACGGTTCAGTTTACGTGTTTTTTGGCTGGTTGATACTGTTTTTGTCATGTGAGTCACCTCTGACTGAGAGTCTACTCACTTAGCCGCATGTCCACTATTGCTGGGTAAAATCAAATCATTAATATCTCTGCATAACGTGCAGGGGATGCTCCACAGCATTAAGTGCATATATTTATACTAAGTTTAGTCACACAGATTTCGATTATTATCATAAACTTATAATTATATATCCCTTAGTTATTAATAGTCAGGTACATTATATATAATGTTTCCAATAACTGTACATGTCTGCGCCTGTAAGTGTGGCTGAGGATTCTTGTGTTATCATTCAACATGACAACTTTGCACTATTATCTAAAGGAGGCGCTCCTTAATATCATAGAAAATAGAAGACAGAATTTTGCATTTCTTGTTTTTTTATCTCTTAGCTTTATAGGGATAATTATTACTGACTCTTTGATATACAGTGTTTCCTTAAAAGCTGAAGAAGAACTAAAAGTTCATAGTGACAAGGTAATATTTGTCAAATTATATCGACCTAAAACGGTAGGATATATAACAGAAAAATTCATTACGGTTAGTAAAGTTCTTTCTTTCTCGAAGAACGCATTCCTCTATGTCAGCGATACACCTTTTTCCGGTGAACTATTTTCGGTGAGCGGAATTGACAAGCTGGGATTGAACACGGAATATTCTGGAGATTTAAATGATAAGTACAATGGCAATGTTGCTATTGTTAATGAATCTAGTCCGTTTTTCAGTAAGAAACAAATATTTATTAATGGTGTTCCGTTTAAAATTATTGGTGTCAGATTAAACTCAAAAACGGATTTTCTTGACAGCCTTGGATTGAAAGCAAACCAATCAGATGAACACATTTTCATTCCACTGGAAACTATGTTTAAAATGAAACTCGATAACAGAGTCAATGCTGTTAAAATCTTTCTTGATAACATAGTAACAAAGAGAGATATAAACAACGTAAAGAGAGTTTTATATGACAATGATATAAGAAAATTCGATATTGTCTCATCTTTAAACGCCAAGGAAGCTGTGGACAGAGTGTTAGAGCGGTTTTCATTACTCACTAACTCTGTATACGTGATATTAACTCTGTCTGCGTCCGTGACATGTTTTATTTTATCGAAACGCAGCTTTTATTCGAGACGGGTAGAGTTATCATTAAAAATAATCCATGGTACAGAAAAGAAAGAGATTACAGTTCTAATTATCATTGAGTCATTAATAATGCTGAGCGTATGTCTTTTTATTTCACTCATCCATGCAGGAGTAATAATGCATATTATTAAGTATTTTTTAGATGTAACAATAAGTATTAGGACAACAATGATTACAATATCACTTGCCAATGTCCTATTGGTGTTTATATTTGCAAATATCATTTTCAGTAGGCTGTTTTTCAGCATTAACCCTGTTAATGCGATAAAAGGAAAGATCGAGTGAGACACATATTATACTCATTTCTTGCAATAAATGCTTATCTGTTTTCGACACAGACTCTGGCGAAAGATTGTATCATTGATAATTTCTTTCAGAAAAGCATCCAGTTTAATTCTTATTCTCTTGATATCGAAGAGTTAGATATTAATAGACATAACAATATAAAAACGATGTTACCAGATATAAATATAGGGTTAGGGCAGTATATAAACAACAATCAATGGTTCTCATCTATTACAGACAGCCATTTTTATTTATCATTATCCTATAATCTTCTATCGGCTTATGAAGCAAAAATGCAGAATAATAAATTGGATATTGCTAATTATTTAAAATATATTGAAATGCTTAGTGAGAGGAACAACTACATAATTAATTTGTTCTCGGAAATTATTAACTATAAGATAAAAAAATCTCACCTGATGTTGATGCTCGAGAGATATAGGAAGCTCAATAAAGAATACGAAATTGCAAAGCGTAAAATGTCAATTGGATTAATATCTGTTCTTGATGTAGAGATGATATATAATATTTTACAAAAAATCAGGTTTGATATTGATGTCCTTGAGGAGGAGGAAAGTTTACTGTCAGATAAAATCTCGAGAGAATATCATGTTCCTGAGAGTGCAATCCCAGACATTACATATCATAAGTTAAAAGAGTGTAAAACAGCGGATTTCTATACATTATTAGCTGAAAACAAAAAACTCAAGATTAAGGCTGCTGATATAGATAATGATATAAGGAAACTATCTGAGATCCCATCTTTTTATTTATCATTTGGATTAACACCTAAACAAGGAGGTGCATTGGGTAATATGAGTCTCAGAAAAATGGATTATAGTGCTAGTCTGGGTATCAGTTTTCCTTTAATGGGATTATTTAGTTCTTCAGTAAATCAAAAAGAAAAGATTATTTCTATGTCTCGAACCAGAAATGAATCATTGAAAGAAAATATAAAACTAGATCTATTGGAAAAAGAAATTCGCCAGAAAATTGATAGATTAGAGAAAAATCTTGCGATGATGAAAAATGAACTAACTCTGAAAAAAAGGAAAGTTGAGTATATAAATTATCGCTTAAAGAATGGACAAGACGACGTTATCACTTATTTGTCTAGTGTAGAGAATTTACATGAAACAGAAAATGAATTTCAGAAAATTGGATATGAGATTGAATATTATAGTTTATATCATTATTTTCTTCTGCAGCACATTTCCAATACAGGGGAAATGTGATAACTACTATGGTGTTCTACATGGAAGTAAAAACGTAAAATATAAGAGTCCTTTTGCAGGGGTTGTAATACTTGAGGACATGATTGAAGGTAATGTGGTCACTGTGGAAAGGAAGCTATTTTCTGTCCTGAATCATGAATATACTGCAAAGAAAGATATTGTGGCCATGAAAAGAGATATGGAAGAGAAAAAACTAGTTAGATTAAAAGGAGTAAAGACACATTCAACCTCTATGTTCTCAAAAGGGTTAATTTCAAGAGAAAGCTTGCATGATATAGATGAGAAAATCAGCAATACTGAATTGACTATTATGGGACTGGACATAGAGTCAAAGAATCTGGAACAACTATTAAAGTTGTCATCACCATTTTTGCATACTCCTTTCATTATTCGAAATATCTTCGTAACAAATGAGCAGTATGTAAATGCAGGCGATGATATAATGTCTGTAGAACTTCTGGATAATTTTTATATAGATGTTAAATTCGATCCAGTCAGTATTACAGGGAATATAAGAGACAAGAGAATAAGGTATCGTTCTTTGGTTAATTCTCTAATGGGGGCTGCAACAGTAGTCAAAAATATCCGTGCCAGTGGCGAATCAACTCAAGGTGAAGATACATCAGGTCTGCGATCTATTACGCTGTTAATTGATGGTGACCGGAATGAATTATCGAATCTATTAGATACTGCGTTTGAGATTATAATAGATGATTAGAGTAAAAATACATAAAAAACCTATAGAAAACAGAACCATCCTGAATAATAGCACTATTGAGATAAAAGAGGGGTCGTTCAATATTATTACTGGCCCGTCTGGAGTTGGAAAGACTTCACTGCTTAATATTATTGGTCTATTGGATAATGCCTTTGTTGGAGAGTATGAATTTTTCGGTAAAAAAGTGGAAATAAAAGATAATAGCATCACCACATATATCAGAAGAAAATATTTTGGATTCATCTTTCAGGATTCTCTGATTAATGTAAAGCAAAATGTCTTAAGAAATATACTATGTTCTGTAGACTCTCAAAACATAATAGCCGCAAGGGAAAGAATTAATGATATCTTGGTGTCCGTTGGATTGTCAAATATTAATAATAATGTATCATTTCTCTCCGGGGGAGAAAAACAAAGACTGGCACTTGCTAGGGCATTGATAAAAAAACCCAGTATACTTTTAGCAGATGAACCTACTGCTAGTCTAGATATAAAGAATAAAAAATTAGTGATGAACATACTATCTGAATACAATAATCAAGGAGGAACAGTCGTTATGGTAACTCATGATCTTGAACTAATCGATGAGAATATGACTTTAATCCAACTATTAAATACATAGGCTTACAGTTTATGAAGTTCGCTATTGTCTTATTGTATTTTTTTGCCTATTATCTCGCAGCAAGAAAAAGACGAGTGAGTCTTTTTCTTACTATTCTTTTATACTCTATCATTTTCTCTGGGATGTATTTTTCTAGTGGTTTTTTAGAATATTATGGCAGTTCTAATTTATACCTTTCATTTGGATTACTCTGCTATAATATGATAACCCTTGTCATATATGGTTTCCTGAGTTCTTATGGGGTACTTGGAGCATGTCTACATGCCCTTTCATTAACCTCATTATCCGCCTTCGGGATGTTTATACCATTAAATCCATTGATTGTTTTATATTATGATTTTCCTGACATCTTACCAAGAACAGATATTCCTGTTTTAAATTTATTAATATTAAATCTTATTCCTGCAGTTACATTTAGTCTAAAAATATCATTTTTTCTCCGTTCTCTTATGTTATTATTATTTCCACTAATATGGAAAACGCCGGTTAATATAACACATCCCCCTCTGAACATTGTGATTGTACAGGTTGGCCTTTATTTTAAAAAAGTAGGTGTCAGAGGTAATTTTTATACTGATCTCAATGAATTCGTCAGAAATAAGAAGGTTGATCTAGTTATCCTCTCAGAAAATGTTTTTTTCGGTTACAAGAATGATTATATAAAGGAAAGAACTAAACATCTCTTAAAGCAATTAAAAGATAATCGATTCCACTATAAATATGGGATATTAATGAATCTTTATGGATATCAAGACATTAATAACGTAGTGTCTGCTTTCTGGCATAAAGAAGAGTTTCTTCTCCACCAAAAAAGCAAATTAATACCTTTTTTTGAGAAGAAAAGTTTTTATAACTCACCAGAACCATCGACATCACCTTTTCTATATTATAAAAAGAAATATAATGAGCAGGACATCCTGGATTTCAACAACATTAAAATGAGTATTCATATATGTTATGAGGGATTATTTCCTGAGGGTGAATCTCGAAGAAAAGATATCTCCATTGTTCAATCCGATTATTCATGGTTGAGTGACAATCACAAATATGACAACACCCTTATTAATGGAAGCATATTATCGAAATTCTCTGTTTCGCCGAATACCCCTCTTATTAATATTCAAAATTATGGTGGAACAGTTCTTATAGACAAGAATTGGAAAATTGATATGGACTTATTTAATAGGTCAAAAACGGAGCCTTTTTTATTTACACAGATATGAGTAATGCGCTAATTTTCAGTTGAAAATGGGGAGTGCTATTATATTAACTAATGTATAGGGGGATTTTTAGAAATAATAAAATAAATATTGGCGTTGAACAATAACGCCAATATCGTGGTGAATATGATTTGCTGACTGGCAATATTAACGAAGGGTTAAAACTCTCTGAAAAGAGAGTTTATCATTAGTATGGCTACATAGAAGTTATGTCATAGCAATATAAAATAGTTTTTATTAGCTTTTAAAATAAAATCCTGATGAATATAATGTGCTGAAAAACACTATCATATAGATATTGATACGAGTTATCAAGCGCTGTTTAATCTGATTGCGATATACGTCCTTCCTGAATATTCTTGCACTTTACTGATATATTAACATCTCTCTCAAGAAATATGAGTTCATTTCTAATGATATTTTACTTCCTTCTTTTGTTATACATCAATTGTACAATTAGATGTATATAATAAAGTGTACTAATGTATTCTGATATTATTAATTTTATAATCTCTTTTTCGATGTCTTGTTTTAATTCCATATCATCCCCACATAAAACAAAAAGTTAACTCTATCACTTAACCCATTACTGGCCCGCTGCCGCAGATATTCCCGTGGCGAGCTTCATGGAAGGAGATCACTCAATAACGTCCATCGAGATCGGGTAATAACCCTCTGTGTCAGCATAGTTGTCGCCTCAATTTTTTAAGGAGATAACAATGCTAGGTGAACTCAAAGAGAAAGGACTGATATGGCTTTGCCACCATACTGCTGGTCACATCGTCAGATAGCCCGTAAGCTGAAGATAGACTAGCCCCCAGAATCTCCAGACAACCAATATCACTTAAATAAGTGATAGTCTTAATACTAGTTTTTAGACTAGTCATTGGAGAACAGATGATTGATGTCTTAGGACCGGAGAAACGCAGACGGCGTACTACACAGGAAAAGAGCGCTATTGTTCAGCAGAGCTTTGAACCGGGAATGACGGCCTCCCTTGTTGCCCGGCAACACGGTGTGGCAGCCAGCCAGTTATTTCTCTGGCGCAAGCAATACCAGGGGGCTGAGGGCCAATGGAACGAAAACGTACGTTAAGAGCATAATTTGTTGTTTGTATTGAATTTAGTAATAAAGCCCGTGGGGGCTTTTTTATGGTGTGCCGGGCATGCTCAGCAGCTCGGGGGTGAAAGTCCCCTGTCCAGCCTGATGGTGGCGAAGGACTCGTGAAGCGCAAGGGTGCCGTCGTGAGGCGGGATCTGAAGGAAGCGTGGAGCAAAACCATGACCTGACGAACAGAAATCCGATATGAGGCCTACCCGGCTGGCGGAGCAAGCCATTGATTGCAAAGGCCATAACCATCAAGAGCCGGGGTGGTAGATTGGGCAGGTGTGTGGTGAAAGCGGCTGAGCTTACCCCGGGAGGCCTGTCTGGCGTTCTGTATTCAGAACTGAGCGTACCGTAAGGTGCGCTGACCGGCGGACAGGAGTCAGCAGAGGGCATAGTAGGACAGGCGCGTCTGAAGGCCCGAACGGTAATGAGTGACGAGTATCAGCGGAGGTTCTGAACGGTCATGCAGCAGAAAACGTATCGCGACCCTGATGCAGGAAGACGGGGTGAAGCCCCTGACGCCGGTTCTCAGGGGGCTGAAACCGTGCAGGCACCGACGACCAGAGAAAGTCCATCGTCAACAGCGTGGCTGATGCAAGCCATCTGCGAACCAGTCAACCTCAGGCATGTCCTGAAAAGAGTGAAGGCCAATAAAGGTGCGGCGGGAGCCGACGGCATGAGCGTAAGCGAACTGCCGGACTATCTGAGACACCACTGGCCGGAACTGAAAGCGCAACTGCTGTCCGGCAGCTACCGCCCATCCCCTGTAAGAAGAGTGACTATCCCGAAGCCCGGCGGCGGCGAACGTCTGTTGGGCATCCCGACGGTGGTGGATCGCTTTATCCAGCAGGCGATGATGCAGGTGTTGCAGGCACAGTGGGATGCGACGTTCAGCGACAGCAGCTACGGGTTCCGGCCCGGACGCTCGGCGCATCAGGCAGTGAAGCAGGCTCAGAAATACATCGAGTCGGGCTACAGCTGGGGGGTTGACCTCGATCTGGAAAAGTTCTTCGATCGGGTGAATCACGATGTACTGATGAGCCGGATAGCGAAACGAGTATCGGATAAACGGGTGCTGTCACTTATCCGCGGGTACCTGAATGCAGGTGTGATGGAAGCGGGTCTGGTAATGCCGGTGACAGAAGGGACGCCGCAGGGCGGCCCACTGTCGCCACTGTTATCGAATCTGCTGCTGGATGACTTCGATAAGGAACTTGAGAAACGCGGCCTGAAGTTCGCCCGCTACGCAGACGACTGTAATGTGTATGTGAAGAGTGAACGGGCAGGCAACCGTGTGATGGCGGGGCTGACGCACTGGCGCTAACACGGTAGCGCTTCCGGAGACGCGTAAGTTCCTGGGTTACAGCTTCAGGAGGGGCAGAAAGGTGTGGTGTGTGGTGTCGCCGGAATCGGTGAAGCGGTTCAAAACCCGGATAAGAGAACTGACGGGGCGTAACACGGGCAAAAGCCTAGAGCAGCTTATCGAACCGTTAAAGCGATATCTGACGGGATGGAAAAGCTACTATGGACTGAACCAGTGGCAAACGCTGATGAGAGATCTGAACAGGTGGATAAGGCGAAGGTTGCGAAGTGTCCTGTGGAAACAGTGGAAAAACGGGCAGCAAGCGCTTCAAAGAGTTGCGCAGACGGGGAGTAAGCAAAGACCTTGCAGCGCAAACGGTAGGGAGTTGCCATAAGCAATGACGGATAAGCTGTAGTCCGGCACTGAGCATAGCACTTCCCAATCGCCTGTTCGTCAGACTGGGCCTACCGGAGTTATAGGCAGGCGACGATAAACATAACCGAACCGCCGTATACGGACCCGTATGTACGGTGGTGTGGGAGGAGGCTGATCGTGAGATCAGCCCCTATCCCGATCTCTCACCATAAGAGTGGCGGTGATTATTAACCATAAAATAAAACGCCTACATCTTGAAAATTCTGCCTCCCCCCCCAAGATCAAAAAAGATACAACACGATAAGGTGAAAGTATGTCCAGAGCAGAATTACTGCGTGATATTGAAGCAATTATTTCTGGGGCAGGCTTTGAGCTAAGTAACTCAGAAGCTCCGATGACGTTTAAAAAAAATGTCAGTTATCCTGGTCTGATCGCGGGAAAGAATGAAATAGCCCACTTCCTGTTGTTCACTAATACCGGTACCGTTCAAATAACGGCTAAATGGCAGGAAGTGAGTGGTACCGCAATAGAGAAGCTAGGCCACACAGTTCTTGATGCACAACACACACAACATCAGAGTTATTTCGTTGTCTGTGGCGGAGGAAAGCTGGTAACAAGAGCCATTGATTACTTAAACGCCCATCGAACATTAGCTCCTCGTCTTAGAGCAATGCAAGTAAAAGAACTGGAATCAGCATTGGAAGAAATCATCTAAGGCCCTACGGGGCTTTTTATGTCTGAAATTTCGAGCACCTCTCCTCGAAAGGTGTCACGTATTGCGTAGAAAATATTAGTTAATTGTGTGAATATTGGCCTATTCTGCCTTCCCTTCTTCCAGAATTTTATAAACCGTAGAGCGGGCTATACTTAACTGACGGGTAATTTCTGTTGCTCCTGTACCTTTCTGGTGCAACGCCAGCACAGAACCTCTGTCCACTGAGCGTTTACGGCCAAACTTAATACCTTTCATTTTTGCATCCTGTCGGCCTTCATTTGTACGCTCCAGTATCCTCCGGCGTTCAGCTTGTGCCACTGCGGACAGAATGGTCACCACCATTTGTCCCATATCACCATCTGTACTGATCCCATCGTCAATAAATCTGACGGCGACGCCCTGAGCGTCAAATTCCTTTATCAGTTGGATCATATCGGCGGTATCGCGGCCAAGACGGTCGAGCTTCTTCACCAGAATGACATCACCTTCTTCTACTTTTACCCGCAACAGATCCAACCCATCCCTGTCTGTAGAACTGCCGGATGCCTTATCGGTAAAGATACGGTTTGCTTTTACACCTGCATCTTTGAGCGCTTTGATCTGAATATCGAGAGACTGCTGACTGGTTGATACCCGTGCGTAACCAAAAAGTCGCATAAAAATGTATCCTAAATCAAATATCGGACAACTAGTGTCTGTTATAACAAAAAATCGATTTAATAGACACATTAACGGCACTGTTTTCATATGGCTGATAATTTATAACATTTCGTACGGTTGGAAAAATGTTACTAAATGCCCGTCAGGCAGGGAGGCCGATATGCCCGTTGACTTTCTGACCACTGAGCAGACTGAAAGCTATGGCAGATTCACCGGTGAACCGGATGAGCTTCAGCTGGCACGATATTTTCACCTTGATGAAGCAGACAAGGAATTTATCGGAAAAAGCAGAGGTGATCACAACCGTCTGGGCATTGCCCTGCAAATTGGATGTGTCCGTTTTCTGGGCACCTTCCTCACCGATATGAATCATATTCCTTCCGGCGTCCGGCATTTTACCGCCAGACAGCTCGGGATTCGTGATATCACCGTTCTTGCAGAATACGGTCAGAGGGAAAATACCCGCCGTGAGCATGCAGCGCTGATACGTCAGCACTATCAGTATCGTGAATTTGCCTGGCCCTGGACATTTCGCCTTACCCGTCTTTTATATACCCGGAGCTGGATAAGCAACGAACGTCCTGGCCTGCTTTTCGATCTGGCGACAGGGTGGCTTATGCAACATCGTATTATTCTCCCCGGAGCCACTACGCTGACCCGGTTGATTTCAGAGGTAAGGGAAAAGGCGACGTTGCGCCTGTGGAACAAACTGGCACTGATACCGTCAGCCGAACAGCGTTCACAGCTGGAGATGCTGCTGGGGCCAACTGATTGCAGCCGCCTGTCTTTACTGGAATCACTGAAAAAGGGCCCTGTGACCATCAGTGGTCCGGCGTTTAATGAAGCAATTGAACGCTGGAAAACTCTGAACGATTTTGGCCTGCATGCTGAAAACCTGAGTACACTCCCGGCTGTGCGCCTGAAAAATCTCGCACGTTATGCTGGTATGACTTCGGTGTTCAATATTGCCAGGATGTCACCGCAGAAAAGGATGGCGGTTCTGGTTGCCTTTGTCCTTGCATGGGAAACGCTGGCGCTGGATGATGCATTGGACGTTCTGGACGCCATGCTGGCCGTTATCATCCGTGACGCCAGAAAGATTGGGCAGAAAAAACGGCTCCGCTCGCTGAAGGATCTGGATAAATCTGCATTGGCGCTCGCCAGCGCATGTTCGTACCTGCTGAAAGAAGAAACACCGGACGAATCGATTCGTGCTGAGGTGTTCAGCTACATCCCAAGGCAAAAGCTGGCTGAAATCATCACGCTTGTCCGTGAAATTGCCCGGCCCTCAGACGATAATTTTCATGAAGAAATGGTGGAGCAGTACGGGCGCGTTCGTCGTTTCCTGCCCCATCTGCTGAATACCGTTAAATTTTCATCCGCACCTGCCGGGGTTACCACTCTGAATGCCTGTGACTACCTCAGCCGGGAGTTCAGCTCACGGCGGCAGTTTTTTGACGACGCACCAACGGAAATTATCAGTCGGTCATGGAAACGGCTGGTGATTAACAAGGAAAAACATATCACCCGCAGGGGATACACGCTCTGCTTTCTCAGTAAACTGCAGGATAGTCTGAGGCGGAGGGATGTCTACGTTACCGGCAGTAACCGGTGGGGAGATCCTCGTGCAAGATTACTACAGGGTGCTGACTGGCAGGCAAACCGGATTAAGGTTTATCGTTCTTTGGGGCACCCGACAGACCCGCAGGAAGCAATAAAATCTCTGGGTCATCAGCTTGATAGTCGTTACAGACAGGTTGCTGCACGTCTTTGCGAAAATGAGGCTGTCGAACTCGATGTTTCTGGCCCGAAGCCCCGGTTGACAATTTCTCCCCTCGCCAGTCTTGATGAGCCGGACAGTCTGAAACGACTGAGCAAAATGATCAGTGATCTACTCCCTCCGGTGGATTTAACGGAGTTGCTGCTCGAAATTAACGCCCATACCGGATTTGCTGATGAGTTTTTCCATGCTAGTGAAGCCAGTGCCAGAGTTGATGATCTGCCCGTCAGCATCAGCGCCGTGCTGATGGCTGAAGCCTGCAATATCGGTCTGGAACCACTGATCAGATCAAATGTTCCTGCACTGACCCGACACCGGCTGAACTGGACAAAAGCGAACTATCTGCGGGCTGAAACTATCACCAGCGCTAATGCCAGACTGGTTGATTTTCAGGCAACGCTGCCACTGGCACAGATATGGGGTGGAGGAGAAGTGGCATCTGCAGATGGAATGCGCTTTGTTACGCCAGTCAGAACAATCAATGCCGGACCGAACCGCAAATACTTTGGTAATAACAGAGGGATCACCTGGTACAACTTTGTGTCCGATCAGTATTCCGGCTTTCATGGCATCGTTATACCGGGGACGCTGAGGGACTCTATCTTTGTGCTGGAAGGTCTTCTGGAACAGGAGACCGGGCTGAATCCAACCGAAATTATGACCGATACAGCAGGTGCCAGCGAACTTGTCTTTGGCCTTTTCTGGCTGCTGGGATACCAGTTTTCTCCACGCCTGGCTGATGCCGGTGCTTCGGTTTTCTGGCGAATGGACCATGATGCCGACTATGGCGTGCTGAATGATATTGCCAGAGGGCAATCAGATCCCCGAAAAATAGTCCTTCAGTGGGACGAAATGATCCGGACCGCTGGCTCCCTGAAGCTGGGCAAAGTACAGGTTTCAGTGCTGGTCCGTTCATTGCTGAAAAGTGAACGTCCTTCCGGACTGACTCAGGCAATCATTGAAGTGGGGCGCATCAACAAAACGCTGTATCTGCTTAATTATATTGATGATGAAGATTACCGCCGGCGCATTCTGACCCAGCTTAATCGGGGAGAAAGTCGCCATGCCGTTGCCAGAGCCATCTGTCACGGTCAAAAAGGTGAGATAAGAAAACGATATACCGACGGTCAGGAAGATCAACTGGGCACACTGGGGCTGGTCACTAACGCCGTCGTGTTATGGAACACTATTTATATGCAGGCAGCCCTGGATCATCTCCGGGCGCAGGGTGAAACACTGAATGATGAAGATATCGCACGCCTCTCCCCGCTTTGCCACGGACATATCAATATGCTCGGCCATTATTCCTTCACGCTGGCAGAACTGGTGACCAAAGGACATCTGAGACCATTAAAAGAGGCGTCAGAGGCAGAAAACGTTGCTTAACGTGAGTTTTCGTTCCACTGAGCGTCAGACCCCTAGATCCTGTCGGCGTCGCAGCGGGCCTGGCGGGGGCGGTTTCCATGGCGTTCGGAACCGTGCTGACCCGCAAGTGGCAACCTCCCGTGCCTCTGCTCACCTTTACCGCCTGGCAACTGGCGGCCGGAGGACTTCTGCTCGTTCCAGTAGCTTTAGTGTTTGATCCGCCAATCCCGATGCCTACAGGAACCAATGTTCTCGGCCTGGCGTGGCTCGGCCTGATCGGAGCGGGTTTAACCTACTTCCTTTGGTTCCGGGGGATCTCGCGACTCGAACCTACAGTTGTTTCCTTACTGGGCTTTCTCAGCCCGGGGACCGCCGTGTTGCTAGGATGGTTGTTCTTGGATCAGACGCTGAGTGCGCTTCAAATCATCGGCGTCCTGCTCGTGATCGGGAGTATCTGGCTGGGCCAACGTTCCAACCGCACTCCTAGGGCGCGTATAGCTTGCCGGAAGTCGCCTTGACCCGCATGGCATAGGCCTATCGTTTCCACGATCAGCGATCGGCTCGTTGCCCTGCGCCGCTCCAAAGCCCGCGACGCAGCGCCGGCAGGCAGAGCAAGTAGAGGGCAGCGCCTGCAATCCATGCCCACCCGTTCCACGTTGTTATAGAAGCCGCATAGATCGCCGTGAAGAGGAGGGGTCCGACGATCGAGGTCAGGCTGGTGAGCGCCGCCAGTGAGCCTTGCAGCTGCCCCTGACGTTCCTCATCCACCTGCCTGGACAACATTGCTTGCAGCGCCGGCATTCCGATGCCACCCGAAGCAAGCAGGACCATGATCGGGAACGCCATCCATCCCCGTGTCGCGAAGGCAAGCAGGATGTAGCCTGTGCCGTCGGCAATCATTCCGAGCATGAGTGCCCGCCTTTCGCCGAGCCGGGCGGCTACAGGGCCGGTGATCATTGCCTGGGCGAGTGAATGCAGAATGCCAAATGCGGCAAGCGAAATGCCGATCGTGGTCGCGTCCCAGTGAAAGCGATCCTCGCCGAAAATGACCCAAAGCGCGGCCGGCACCTGTCCGACAAGTTGCATGATGAAGAAGACCGCCATCAGGGCGGCGACGACGGTCATGCCCCGGGCCCACCGGAACGAAGCGAGCGGGTTGAGAGCCTCCCGGCGTAACGGCCGGCGTTCGCCTTTGTGCGACTCCGGCAAAAGGAAACAGCCCGTCAGGAAATTGAGGCCGTTCAAGGCTGCCGCGGCGAAGAACGGAGCGTGGGGGGAGAAACCGCCCATCAGCCCACCGAGCACAGGTCCCGCGACCATCCCGAACCCGAAACAGGCGCTCATGAAGCCGAAGTGCCGCGCGCGCTCATCGCCATCAGTGATATCGGCAATATAAGCGCCGGCTACCGCCCCAGTCGCCCCGGTGATGCCGGCCACGATCCGCCCGATATAGAGAACCCAAAGGAAAGGCGCCGTCGCCATGATGGCGTAGTCGACAGCAGCGCCGGCCAGCGAGACGAGCAAGACCGGCCGCCGCCCGAAACGATCCGACAGCGCGCCCAGCACAGGTGCGCAGGCAAATTGCATCAACGCATACAGCGCCAGCAGAATGCCATAGTGGGCGGTGACGTCGTTCGAGTGAACCAGATCGCGCAGGAGGCCCGGCAGCACCGGCATAATCAGGCCGATGCCGACAGCGTCGAGCGCGACAGTGCTCAGAATTACGATCAGGGGTCTGTTGGGTTTCACGTCTGGCCTCCGGACCAGCCTCCGCTGGTCCGATTGAACGCGCGGATTCTTTATCACTGATAAGTTGGTGGACATATTATGTTTATCAGTGATAAAGTGTCAAGCATGACAAAGTTGCAGCCGAATACAGTGATCCGTGCCGCCCTGGACCTGTTGAACGAGGTCGGCGTAGACGGTCTGACGACACGCAAACTGGCGGAACGGTTGGGGGTTCAGCAGCCGGCGCTTTACTGGCACTTCAGGAACAAGCGGGCGCTGCTCGACGCACTGGCCGAAGCCATGCTGGCGGAGAATCATACGCATTCGGTGCCGAGAGCCGACGACGACTGGCGCTCATTTCTGATCGGGAATGCCCGCAGCTTCAGGCAGGCGCTGCTCGCCTACCGCGATGGCGCGCGCATCCATGCCGGCACGCGACCGGGCGCACCGCAGATGGAAACGGCCGACGCGCAGCTTCGCTTCCTCTGCGAGGCGGGTTTTTCGGCCGGGGACGCCGTCAATGCGCTGATGACAATCAGCTACTTCACTGTTGGGGCCGTGCTTGAGGAGCAGGCCGGCGACAGCGATGCCGGCGAGCGCGGCGGCACCGTTGAACAGGCTCCGCTCTCGCCGCTGTTGCGGGCCGCGATAGACGCCTTCGACGAAGCCGGTCCGGACGCAGCGTTCGAGCAGGGACTCGCGGTGATTGTCGATGGATTGGCGAAAAGGAGGCTCGTTGTCAGGAACGTTGAAGGACCGAGAAAGGGTGACGATTGATCAGGACCGCTGCCGGAGCGCAACCCACTCACTACAGCAGAGCCATGTAGACAACATCCCCTCCCCCTTTCCACCGCGTCAGACGCCCGTAGCAGCCCGCTACGGGCTTTTTCATGCCCTGCCCTAGCGTCCAAGCCTCACGGCCGCGCTCGGCCTCTCTGGCGGCCTTCTGGCGCTCCTGCTGCGGCGTCCGCTCGTGGGCCGTGGCGCGGGTCCGCGCGCCGGCCTCGTGCGCCTGGCGCTCGCGGGCGAGGTCCAGGGCGGCCGTCTTCACGTTCTGCCTTGCGCAGATGAGATAGGGGAGCCCGCAGAATTCGGAAAAAATCGTACGCTAAGGTTTTCCGGGCATCCGT
>ERZ1106915.1005-NODE-1005-length-29855-cov-4.845067_pt1 | contig 29855 bp, 22 predicted proteins | sample MGYA00403653_ERZ1106915 | MGnify/ENA primary metagenome ERZ1106915 (study PRJEB35170, sample SAMEA104062404) | human gut metagenome | biome: human gut; feature: human-associated habitat; material: faeces | place: Denmark | collected 2012-06-06 ... | reverse complement strand
TGAGTGTATCCATGAGATGAAGCTCATCGTTGACCTTATCTATCAGTCAGGTTTCTCAGGAATGAGATATTCTATCTCTAATACAGCTGAGTACGGTGATTACATCACAGGACCTAAGCTTATCACAGAAGAGACTAAGAAGACTATGAAGAAGATTCTTAAGGATATCCAGGATGGTACATTCGCTAAAGACTTCTTACTTGATATGTCAAGCGCAGGTGGTCAGGCTCATTTCCGTGCTATGAGAAACTTAGCAGCAGAGCATCCGTCAGAGAAGGTTGGAGCTGAGATTCGTAAGCTTTACAGCTGGAACAATGAGGATGATAAGCTCATCAACAACTAATTAGAATATTAATGGCACACATACCATTTACACTTGTGATATACATATATGTCATAGAAAATGATATACATTATGCCATAAATTAAAAGATAATCCGCATGGAATTGAGTCCATGCGGATTTTTTGTTATTCAATATCTAACAATTTGTTGATTGCGGGTACCATTTCCGGATGCTCTCTCAATGCGGATATGACCTTTTTTTCATACTCTGTTGCGTTAATTGACAGGTTTTCTTTGTAGCCGAATGTGCTTAGGATATCATCGACCTGATATATTTCGCACAGGATTAACAGTGTATCGGCATCGGGCTGTGCCTGTCCGCTCTCCCAGCCGTATAAGGTTTTATCGGCTATATTTATCGACTTATCTCCGAGCTTGACTACTACATCATGTACAGTCATGGAATTTTTCCTGCGAAGCTCTTTTAAGACCTTTGCTATCATCTCATTTTTCATTTATTCCTCCAATTTGGAATATGCATGCTACATACCATGAAGTTGATTTTAAGAAAAATTTCAACTATTTCATGAAAGCATATTTTACCATAAGTATTGTTGTTTTAGTCTTATTTATTCTTAATGTAATCCTTTAGATATATTTTAATAACATGATTTTGTTCATAATAGGAATATTTTCTTAGTATTATAAAAAATGGCATGAAGAAAATATTCCTTTTCTATAATATCCCAGTAAAAGATAGAGGTCAAATTATTCTTAGAAATACAGAATTATTGTGTTGTAATTCTTAAAACTAAAGACTATAATAGAATTGAATTCTGTGATTTAAAGAAGATATATACATTGATTCTTATATAAGAAGAATGAATATTAAACAAAAAATATCACCCGATTTGAATGGAGATATATAAGGTGGACAGACAGACCGTGACGCAGCAGATTGCGTGTTATATAAAAGAAAATCATATATCTGTAACGCAGATTGAGCATGATACTGCAATATCGGCGGATAGATTAGAATGTGGAAATGGTAAGGAGCTTGATGCTGTGGAATTTTTGGAATTGTGCAGCTATCTTAACGTCAGTCCGGAAAGATTTAGGAGGAGTGAATGAGGCACTACAGATGCACAGTACACAATATAGAACTATCGAAGAATTATTGCGATGAATGTAAGAGCAGAGAGCATGTGGAGGGAGTATCAGATATCTACTACTGCACAGAATGCAATGTTCCCGTGTATGAACAGATATGCCCTGTCTGCCATGCAGAGTGCAAGCGTATAGCTTCTGACCTAAGACCTGTCTTTCCGAAAGAGAGACTTTTGTATGAAATTTTAGAGAATGAACCTCTTAAGTATATCGAATCTTCTGTGTGGAATACATCGGGAAATTATTATCTTATAGATGGCAGGTTGAAGCGTTTTAACGTAGGGCGGCTTGCGAAGCTTTCAGGCGAGGAGATTGACAGCATAAGGGAACAGCTTGACCGATATGAGGAGAGCAACAGGAATAATAATTTTGAGAAATACATTGTGCGTTTTATACAATGCAATGAAATGCGTTATGACGAGATAACGCAGGAGGCATTAGATTATATAAGGGAAGTCGCATCGGAATATGATACTAAGGATATGTTCGTGTCGTTTTCAGGAGGCAAAGATTCCACGGTAACATCAGATCTGGTAATGAGAGCGCTCAGTAATCCTAAGATACTGCATATATTCGGTGATACTACGCTGGAGTTTCCTAAGACAGAGGAGTATGTAAAGCGGTTCAAGAAGGCACATCCTATGACACCGGTGCTATCTTCAAGGAACAAAGAGAAGAATTTTTCCGAGCTGTGTGAGCTGATAGGCCCTCCAAGCCGTGTTATGCGCTGGTGTTGTACAATTTTTAAGACAGGAGCTATCAACAGGAAGCTCACAGCACTTTTTAAAGATAAGACGAGGATACTAGCTTTTTATGGCATAAGGCGCAGCGAGTCTGCAAGCAGAAGCAAGTATGAGAGGGAGACGCAGGGACGTAAGATTTCTAAGCAGAATACAGTCTCACCGGCTATCGACTGGATGGATTTTGATGTCTGGCTATACATACTTAAGCGCCGGATTGATTTTAATGAAGCTTACACTTACGGCTATGCCAGAGTCGGCTGTTTTTGCTGTCCTAATAATAGTGTATGGTCGGAATTCTTATCTAAGATATATATGCCTGAGCAATATGGCAGATGGCAGGAATTTTTGGTCAATTTTGCAAAAAGCATAGGAAAGCCCGATGCCGAGGAATATGTAAGCAGCGGAAAATGGAAGGCAAGACAGGGAGGGAATGGAATTGCTTATGCAGACAATGCCATTGTGAGCTTTAAGCCATGTGCACTTGAGGAGAACAGTTTTAATTATGAGCTTTTAAAGCCTATAGAGGATGAACTGTATGAGCTTTTTAAGCCCTTCGGATATCTTGATTTTAATATGGGAAATGCACGTCTTGGTGAAGTGTATGTGCTTAACCGTAAAGGTGTTCAGATTTTGAGACTTCAGGGAAGAAAAGGAACATCACTGCTCAAGGTTACGATACTTGATTTCCATATAGACGGAGCAAAGACTGTCGATGCGGCAGAAGAGAAGGTGAAGTGTCAGCTCACCAAGTATCAGCTGTGTATGGGCTGCCGCGCGTGTGAAGGCGTATGTAAGCATGGCGCGATAAGGATTGAGAGCAGTGCAGATGGCAGCAGCAGATATCATATAGATGATGATAAATGTGTCAGATGTGCCGAATGTGTGAACCATTTTAATTCCGGCTGCTACATGAAGAAGGTTCTTGCTGTTAAGAGAACATAAAATATATCAAGTTCTGTCTGAGTCATTGAGCCTGATATTATTTGAGCAGTTTTGCAGATGAATATAGAATTTGTAAATATCTAAAGAGAATTTATGGAAATGAGGAAAATTATGTCGGAACAGACTGTTAGGAAGATAAGACTGAAAGGTCATGAGACATTTATACTTAGAGAGGGCTGGCTTGCAAAGGGACTTAAGGCTGTGTCTGACAACCCAAAGGTTTTTTCCGAGTATGCGGGTGCGGATGCGCTTGGTGTCGGCACTAATATGGCGAAAGCAATCCGTTATTGGCTGAGAGCAGGCGGCGTTACGGCTGAGAGTAAGGGTGAAGTCAGGTTGAGCGCTATGGGAAGGCTTATAAAGGAATATGATGCCTACTTTGAAGATATATTTACGATGTGGCTTATACATGCCGGTATCGCATGCAACGCAGAGCTTGCTACAAGCTGGTATGTATTTTTTAATAAAATAGGCAATGAAGAGTATACCAAGGATGAGCTTTGTGATGTACTGATGCGTGAGCTGAAAGCATATTCAATGCAGCAGGAGCTTCCGGAAAGCTCTGTTCTGGCAGATGTGACTGCTATAATAAATATGTATTCGAGAGACAAGAATGTGGACTATGACCCGGAAGAGAAGAAGGTAAGTCCTTTTTCGGAGCTTACTCTTTTAAAAAGAAATGGCATTACATACAAAAAATATATGCCGGCGCAGGAGATACTTCCGGATATGGCAGTGTTATTCCTTATAAGAAGATATTTTGAAAATGAGAAGACGGACAGTGTGAGCATTGATACATTGTTAAAGGGCGATATGCTTCCCGGAAAAATATATAACTTAAACCGTGTTGCCCTGAATTTTTATCTCGATAAACTGGCATCGGATGGGTATATTGCAGTGAACAGAACAGCCGGACTTGATATGGTATATTCAATGAGCACTATAACGCCTGAGAAGGTTATAGAAAAATACTACCTTGATAAGTTGGAAGGTCAGAGAGGATAGCTATGGCAGACAGACTAAAAGATTGGATTAAGATAGATAAAAGATTTGAAAATTCCGTTAATCTTTATCTTGATTTGGACAATAAAGGAAAGATAGACAGCTATGTGTATACACGTTCTTCACAGAACATTATAGACTACTATCTTGAAAATATAGAAAAAGATAAAGACCACGCAACAATGCTTATCGGGCCATATGGAAAAGGCAAGTCGCATATGCTGCTTGTGCTGCTTGACAGGCTGAAAAATATGGAGAAGCCGTTTCTCCCGGTAATTATATCGGGAACGAATGAGAACCTCAATCAGGCGTTTTTAGTCGGAATAAATGATGCATTAAAAAGGGAAGGACTTGCAGGCATAGCTCCGGAGAGCTATTACGGGGAAGCGTTAAAGAAGATTGCACAGTGGAAGGAAAAGTTCCCGAAAGCATACAGCCATTTTGAGGAAGAACTTATAAAGAGCGGCTGTAAAAGTATTGATATATTATGTGCTCAGCTTGAAAAAAATGATAAAAAGGCATTGGATTTGTTCTGCAAAATTTATCCAGCTGTAACTAACGGAAGTGAATTTAACCCGATAGTCATGTTAGAGACAGTGAGGTTATATGAGCAGATTAAGGCTGTTCTGTCGCACGATTACGGATATGCGGGAATATATATAATATTCGATGAATTCAGTAAGTATATAGAAGGTCATGAAAAAGAGACATTTTCAAGAGATATGAAAGTGTTACAGGACATGTGTGAGCTTGCGGACAGAGGCACGCAGGGGCGTATGTTCATAACTTTTGTGGCACATAAGAGCATCAAAGAGTACGGCGCTAAGCTGCCTGAGGATATGAGAAATGCGTTCAGAGGTGTCGAAGGAAGAATAAAGGAAGTGCTCTTTGTCGTATCATCGCAGAATAATTATGAGCTTATAGGTAATGTGTTAAAGAAGGATGAAGCTGTATTAAAGAGAATTCCGGGCATTGAAAGATATTATAAGAATGCAGTGGGCTCTTATAGGTTTTCGTGCTTTTCCGGCTTGTTTGATGAGGAAGATTTTAAGAAATATGTAGTGTGTGGCTGTTTTCCGCTTATGCCTCTTACTGCGTATATGCTCCTTCATATAAGTGAGAAGGTTGCACAGAACGAGAGAAGCATATTTACATATCTGTCCCACGATGAAAAGGGCAGCCTGTGCAGGATAATAGACGAATGTGATGCTGATGAAGCCGACTATGGCGTGACGGCTGACACAGTATATGACTATTTTAAGAACCTGTTCAGGGAGGAAGCTTCGGACACGATTGTCCATAATGAATGGCTGAAGGCTGAGTATGCTCTTTCAAAAACCGGCAATGAGCTTGAACAGAAGCTGATTAAGATTATTGCACTTATAAATATAATCGATATACCGGATGAATTGCCGGCTGATGTGCCACAGCTTGCAGGTGCGCTTAATCTTTCCGATGATGAGTGCAGGCAGATTGTAAAAGCGCTTACGGATAAAAGAATTATAATATACCGCACAAGAAAGCATTCATACAGCTTTTATAATAATGTAGGTGTGGATATTCAGGGAGAGATTTCAAAGAGAGCCGCGAAGCTCTCAGCAGACACAGACCTCCTAGAGACACTTGGCATAATTTCCGAGTATGACTATGTCCTGCCTAAGAAATATAACCAAATTTATTCGATGACAAGATATTTTGAATATGTTTTCATGTCACCGGAGCAGATAGCCAAGCTTCCTTCTCCACAGCTTTTGTTTGAGGAACACTTTTCAGACGGTAAAATCGTTGTGGTCATCTCTGAGCATGAGATAGATTATGCACAGCTTTCAGATAAGCTTAGGGATGACAGGGTTGTTGTTATTGTAACACATGGATTGTTTGACAAGAGCGACAGCATACGAAGGTATATTGCGGCAAAGACTCTCATAAATGATAAGGCATTTATTGAGGACAATGTTGTACTCGAAAAGGAGCTTATCAACTACTGTGATGATATCGCTTACGAGATTAACAGATACTTAGAATCAGCATACAATCCTGAGAATGGCTCATGTGCAGTATTTCATAATGGTGGGAACTATAATTCGGGCTTTAGAAACGGAATGACTTTTAATATGTTCCTAAGCAGCATAATGGAAGAATATTACAATAATTCTCCTATAGTGAACAATGAACTTATCAACAGACAGAACATATCCGCACAGAATAAGAAAGCGCGCAACAAGATTATTGATATGCTTCTTGAGAATGAAGACTGTACGGCATTCGAGAAGGGAACATCGCCGGAGTCAACTATTTACAGAGCTGTTCTGGTAAATACCGGTGTTCTTAGCGATGTGGAACTAGACAGAGGCTGTGACCTCATGATTTGTGAGATTGAGCGTTTTATCACAATGTGCGATAACAACAAATGCTCGTTCAAGCTCCTATATGACCGGCTTATGGGCAGCGGCTATGGTGTGAGAAAGGGAATTATTCCGATATATATCGCTCTGTGTATTTCAAGATTGCAGGATAAGCCTGTCATAAGCTTAAAAGACAGAGAAGTAAATATTGATGCCGTAATATTAGGCAATATAAATGACGCTCCGCAGAATTATTTTCTGTATGTGGAGCATGAGACAATAGAGAAACGCAATTATATTGAAGAGCTTATCAAGCTTTTTGAAATCAAGATAAAAGTGATGGGTACACCGCAGGACAGGGAAGTGCTTGATGGAATCTTAAGATGGTTCCGTTCTCTGCCTCAGGCTGTCTCGAATATGCATCATGTAGATATTGCTGACGGCATGGATAAGGCACTTAGAGGGCTGTGTGCTGCATTAAGGCATCAGGATTATAATCCGCATGAGTTCTTATTTAAGGAGCTTATAAGCGTATTAGAGGCGGAAGAGAATAATTATACGGACGCATTAAAGAGAATAAAATATCTGAAAGGATACATGGATGGGTATTTAGACATGCTTTCGGACAAAGTAGCCGGCATCATAAAGATGCGCTGCAATGCGGGCGTTAAGGACAGCTTAAGAGCTGTGCTTGACGAGTATTATGCAGAGCACTGCACTAAGCTTAAAAAGCAGGTAAACAGAGGAAGAACATCCGCAATATTGTCATATATATCAAGTCTTTCGACCTATGAGGAAAAGGAGATTGCTGCAAAGCTTTCTAAGCTCGTCACGGATATATACATAGATGACTGGCGCGATGGAATGCTTGGGAAGTTCAAGGAAGGCTGGAATGAATTCTGCAATGAAGCTGAGAACAGCTTGCGAGATGATGCACAATTAAACAGCATTATCCTAAAAGGCGGAAGCGGGAGCCTGCTTGAGCGAAGCTATGAGGACATTGAGGACGACAGCACAAGCTATTTCCTAAAAAATGCTATAAAGGATGCACTTGACGAGTTCGGAGACAGTCTTGAGACAAATGAGAAGGTTGCAGTGCTTGCGAGAGTGCTTGCGGAGCTTGTTGCTGGAGAGAGCTGACACACGGATATTTAATATAATAAGTTTGGAGATTACAAATGAGCATGATTTATTTTGATAACGCAGCGACAACATTTCCGAAGCCGGAATATGTGTATGAGCAGATGGACATTGTAAACCGCAGTCTGGCATTTAATGCCGGACGTGGTTCATATGCTCTGGCGCAGCAGTCTGCCAACATAATCGACAATCTCAGGAAAGAATTACTTCGCATGATAAATGCGGCAAATGTAGCAGAGGTCGTACTGTCGCCCTCTGCTACATTTGCATTAAATCAGATAATTGGAGGACTTGGGATTAGGAAAGAGCATTACATATATGTATCGCCATATGAGCATAATGCAGTGGTGCGGACTATCTATAATCAGGGAATATTTAAAAATTTTAGAGAGGACGTTAATTGCGGAAATCATATCAGGATTATGCCTCTTGCGGAGGATGGAAGCATTGATGCAGAGAGGCTTTCCTATGAGTTTAGCATACATGCGCCGGCATTTGTATTTATGACACATGTGAGCAATGTCACAGGATATATACTGCCTGTAGAACAGATTGCAGTGGAAGCTAAGGAATATGGTGCGACAGTGGTTGTCGATGGCTCACAGGCACTTGGACTTGTGCCATTTGATATGGCACATTCGATGGTTGATTTCTATGTATTTGCAGGGCATAAGACACCGTATGGACCATTTGGAATAGGCGGTTTTTTCATAAGGCAAGGAAAAAAAATGGATTCCTTTGTTGCAGGCGGAACAGGAAGCGACTCGTTAAATGTGCATATGCCTGAGTCGGGAACGGGCAGATATGAACCTGCAAGCCCGAATGTGTTGGCGGCAGCAGGACTTCTCGCTGCGATTAAGAATGTTGACAATGCAGAGGTAGAAAGACGCTTGGCTTTAGAGAAGGAACGCACACGCTACATGGCAGACAGGCTTGGCAGCCTGCACAATGTGAAGCTGTATCTTCCGCCTGAGGACAGACATGTAGGAATTGCCGCATTCAATGTAAAAGGCTATAAGGCATCGGATGTAGGGATGATTCTTGATGCCGATTATGATATTGCGGTGAGAACAGGCTACCACTGCGCACCGCTCATACATGAATATCTTGATGACAAGGAATACTCCGGTGTTGTCAGAGCAAGCATAAGCATGTTCACTACAGTGGATGAGATAGATGCACTTGTAAGAGCGGTTGGGGAGATTTAGGAGGAAGATATGGATTTACGATTTGCAGAGATAAGAAATATAAGTCAATTATGCATGCCTAAGGATGGAAAGGAAAATGTACCTTTAAAAGTGGAGATTCCGTATTATCAGAGACCATATAAATGGGACAGAGACAGAATAAAGAGCCTGATAAAGGATTTTCATGACAACGAGGAAATGGATGATGAGAATGAGGAATATTTTGCGGGCTCGGTTGTCATGGTTACAGGTAAAGACGGCAGATTTGAAATAGTTGACGGACAGCAGAGAATTACCACACTTTTTTTGATGAATTACTTAAGATTTCTTATTATAAGGGGATATATAGATGAGCTGATTCATGGCAGAAAAACATACAAGCTTGCAAATGGGATGAATGAGCTGATAGATACTGCCATAAACATATTTGACGAAGATAAGGTCAAAAAGCTCAGAGAAACTGACGCTGTAATAAGTGATTATGTGGATAAAATTGAAGGGAAAAGCGCAGAGCAGGTTGATGAAAAGGAAGAATTATGGAATGAATTGACAAATTATTATCAATCAAGCCTTGGTCTTGTTGCAAGAAGTATTTCGGATGAGGAACATTATAGGAATGCATGTGTGGAAAAGAACAGAAGATTCTTATCGGATGTAAAGCTTGCACTTACATACAGCAGAAGCAGCTACAATGAAAGATTAAAGGAAGCTTTATCGAGGATGGTAATGAATTTCACAAATTTGACTATGCCCGGATTGGATAAAGTACCCTTTGACAAGAACTCAAGCAAAGAAAATTCTGTCACCGAGCAATATATGAATGCTATGGAAGCAATATATGATGAACTCTATGATACATATATTGTCGATAAGGGAATTGTTTTTGAAGAATATATTAAAAAGTTAAGTCAGGCTATCAAAAAAATATTAGAAAAAATTAAACTCTGCGTTGTCGTCACAGGAAAAGAGAAGGACGCTTACACATTATTTGAGGTGTTGAATGACAGAAATTTTCCTGTTGAAGATTTGGAGCTTATCAAAAACCTGTTTTATAAGTGGTATTGCCATCACACGGACGATGAATACAGCACGGATGAATATATTGAGCAGGCAGACAAGCTGTGGGTGGAAAAAATATTTCCTGATAAGGGGGCAAAGGAACGCTCTAAGCTTATTTCATATCTTGCGGCACAGTATTTTACCGCAGATAGCAGCTTAAAATATAATGACAACGAAAAGTACCGTGAAGCGATTGAGAGAAAATATTTAATCAACAACCCTGATTATGACGGAAAGGCATTGTTAAAGGATATTTACATATATGAGATGCTCGGCATTGTCTTAGATGAGTTTGATTTTGCATACAGGAATAAAACAGATATTGTCATAAAAACAGAGAGGGAAAATTCTAAATCCATTACTTACAAAGCATTAAATCTGTTAAATGCACTTACAATGTACGGTGTTATACCGGCAATTACCAATATTATTATCAAGAAATATTTGGACAAGCACCCGTTTGATAACATTGACAGCGATGAACTAATGACAAATTTCAGGTTATATGTCCGTGGGATAAAGGAAGATGGTGAAAATAACAATGATGAGTATGCACAGATACATAATGTAGCTTATGAGTTCTGGCGCTTTGCACTTCTTGCAAAGGATTCTAATAACCCAAGAAGCATAGCAAAAGATTACATTGAAAGAAATAATGTTGTCGAAACGGATTATATTTTAAAAGTGAGCAGCAGAAGCATTGATGCACTTAATGCGGAATTTAAAAAGTGGATTGATGAATGGAGATATGGCAATGAAAAGTCACAGTTAAAAGTAAAAGTATTGTTTATAAACTTGTTTTATTCTAATAAGGCAGGAAACACGCTTATTTTTAAAACTGGTACAAAATTCGGAAGCAACAATATCCAGTTAGATCATCTAGAGCCTGACAGGAAAAATAATTCGGCACTGGAAAGGTATTTTGAACCTTCAACCAATATTGCAAGGGAAAATTATACCGATGGACTCGGCAATTTCATGATTATGGATGGCAGCAGCAATAATGATAAGAGTGCGATGCCATTGCAGGATGCACTTGGAAAATCAGGACTTTATGATGAGATGAGCGGGCATTGGCTTATTCAGGAGATACATGAAATTTTTGATGATGCTGAATGTGTAATCGACAGGCATGTTGACAATGATATTGTATATAGAATACCGAATGAAGAGTTTTTTAACAGAAGAAAAAAGCGTTTGATAAGCTATTTTGGCGCAATTTTAAACAAAAGGCTGAACGATGACAGAGTGGAAATAAGAGAGCAATGATAAATTCTGAAAGGAGGCACTTAAGATGGCAGAGGTAGATGAAAAGCTTGTAAAATCGGTTATGTTTGAAATTCTTCACATTGAACGGCAGAATATCAGAAGCAAGGCAAAGACGGATATAAAGATGGTGGAGGAGATTGGAAAGGTTATTTGTGAAAATCTGAAATTGAGCAGATAGTGGCGAGGAGAAGGCACGAATGAAATTTAAAACATTAAAAATGAAGAATTTTATGCGCTACAAGGGTGTTAATGAAATTGAATTCAGCTGTGACAGTGAAAAAAATGTGACAGTGATATTGGGGGATAACACTGTAGGCAAGACTACTCTTGCACAGGCATTCCGCTGGTGCCTGTACGGAGCTATTTTGAAGGAGCGTGATAAGAAGGAGAGTGACTATCAGCTCCTTAACAATGATGTATTGTCAGGTCTTGACGCAAATAAGACTGCGACTGTGTTTGTTGAGATAACAGCGATGGACAGTGAAAGCTTATATACAATCCACAGAGAAGTTCAATATATGAGAGTGTATCCTAAGCTGCTGGCTAAAGAATCGTATAAAGTGCTGAAGGCATTTGTTGCGGACATTAACAGTCCCGATATAAGACGTGAAATTGAGCCGGGACCTAAATATGCTCTCATGAATGAGTTTATAAATGAGCTTTTTCCTAAGAATCTTTCGAATTATTTTTTGTTTGACGGCGAGCGTTGGAGTGATTTTGCGATAAATGGTGTGAAAGAAGACATCAAGGAATCTGTGCATATTCTCACCGGATTATCGGCATACCGCCTGGCAATGATGCATCTTAAGGATTCGGGGGATACTTCGGTTATTAAGAAATTTCGGAAAAATATCCAAGGTAAAGGCAATATATATGACGATTATGGAAGAGAACTGACAAGATTAGAACGAGAAATCGAGCAATGTAAGCATCAGCTTGAAAGCCTGGATGCGACAATCAGTCATTTTAGTAAGAAGAGCAGGGAAGTCGAGGTATATCTTGAAGCAAATAAAGATACGGAGGAGCTTCAGAAAGCTTACAAGCAGTATCAGAGTATACTTAGAGCGCAGAACGAAGGTTACATAGCTAATTTTAAGAATTTTGTAACAGAGTATGATCAGACTGCATACAGGGAGTTTGCAAGGCCGCTCATAGAAGCTTCGCTTAAGATGGTGAAGTCGGTTGCAGGTGAGCGTCGTGATATCCCGCATATGAAGCAGGCAAGTATTGATTTTATAATAAGAAGCGGGCGTTGTATATGCGGTACGCCGATAACAAAGGGTTCGCATGAGCTTGAATGTCTGTTAGAGCAGAGAAATTATCTTCCGCCGGCCGATATGGGTTCACTTCTTGGTGAATTCGAGAGGACAGCCGGGCGCTGGAACAGGACTGAGAATGAACTTAGTGAGGCTGCAAAGCAGGTTGATGATTGTGCGAGAAATTATGAAGATACACTTATTCAGCTTCACAAGCTTGAGCAGAAAATAGAAGAGAATATCAACTTTGCGGAGAAGAGAAGTGAGCTTAGAAGATACAAGGACGAAGCGGACAGAGCAGCCCGCAAAAAGGGTGAGATAAGAGCTCTTATTGAGTCTAAGCAAAACAGAATCCATAGTATAGAGCTTCAGATGCATAGTCAGGAGCTTAAAAATGCCGAGAATGAGAAATGGCGCAGGAGAGTTGAGCTTGCTGAGGCTGTGTATAACAGAATCAGTGCAGATTTTTCAAAAGAAGAGAAAAAAATCTTTAATGAATTGAATGAGGAAATACAGGCTAATTTTCAAAAAATGTTCAATGCAAAGGATAAGAAGATACAGCTTACCGAGAACTATGAAATACAGATGTGTTATAACACAGGCGTTGGTTACAGAGAAGAGCGTAATCTTTCAGAAGGAGAGAAGGTAGCCAGAAATTTTGCTTTCATTGTAACTATAATGGATTACAGCCGCAGGAAGAAGCTTGAACGGAATACCGGCAATTATGAGGGGAGCAAGTTAAATGATGATGATACACTTCCTATTGTGCTTGATGGTCCATTTTCAAAATTAGGTGATGAGAATATTTCTCTTGTGTCAGGTGTGCTTCCGAAGGTTTCTGAGCAGGTGATTGTATTTATGCTCCGCAAGGACTGGGTACATACAGGTCTTGACAGGTATGTAGGTGCAGAGTATTCGATTGATAAGAAGCCTGAGGAAGCATTTGCATCGATTAGAAAGGTGGAGAGAGCATAGTGGCAGATTTTGAATTTTTCAAAAAAGAGTTCGAGTTTGAAGGCAAACACGCACGCATGGTGAGTGAGCTGTGGTCGAAAGATGATTTTGAGCATACATATTTTAAGAGGGTTATTGATGTGTATGTTTTCGCAGCCATAATAGGTATAAGGCTTGACAGAAAAGCACCGAGAGATTATTCACCTGTCGAGACAAGGAGTATTCTCCCGGATCAGATGATTAAAGCTAAAGAAGACTTGGACTTTATAATGCAGATGATGATAATGTTAGAATCGGACTCCGATAAGACAGATGAGGAAAAGGTGCGGGAAGCGTTTAAGGGCGCACAGACAAAGGAAGAATATGACAGGCTTATGAAAAGCTTCAACGACTATGTCCGTGGCGGTGTTGAGGAGCTATACGAGAGACTCATTGAACAAAAGCCCGGCTCTGAGGGAAAATTCTATGATGAAAGAACGGCAAATCTTATGGGCTTATATGAGAGATTTGTGCCGAGGGAAGAGTGAAGCTGTAATATACATCAAAAAATAATAAAAAAATAGACAAATTTATAAATTGAGTCTTTACTTTTGTAAATATATGGGATATAATAGACTTACGTTATATCATACCAAGCGATAAACGGTTACAACAATAAGGTCCCGCCGTTGGCGGTGTACCTCAAAGCTCTAATCCCATCTAAAGTGAATACTTTAGGTGGGATTATCTATTTTATGCAGAAAGGAATACTTATGGAGGAAATGAAGCATTTAAACAGAAAAGCAGAGGTACCTAAGCCGACAGACCTGAATTACAGAATAGGGCTTGATATAGGCATAGCATCGGTTGGATGGGCTGTGCTGGAGAACAACAGCCATGGTGAACCGTTTAGAATTATTGATTTGGGAGTGAGAATTTTTGATGCCCCGGATAATACGGGGGAATTGCTTTCGGGTAAGCGTCGTGAAGCACGTTCTATGAGAAGGAGAATCAGAAGGCGCGGACACAGATTAGAGCGCATCAAGAAGCTTTTTCAGGCGGAAGGTCTTATCAACATAGAGGAGTTTGAAGCGCGTTATAAGATGGCAGGACTGCCTGACGTGTATAGGTTAAGATATGAAGGACTTGACAGAAGGCTTGCCAATGATGAGCTGGCGCAGGTATTATTACATATCGCGAAGCATAGAGGGTTTAAGTCGACAAGCAAGGCGGCAGACAATGAGAATAATAGTGATGATGCAAAGAAAAAAGAAAATGGAGCGATAAAAGAAAGTATAAGTAATAATAAAAAGCTTATGGAAGAAAAGGGGTACAGAACCATTGGAGAAATGCTGTATCTTGATGAAAAATTTAAAATAGATAGTAATTGGAATGCATGTGGATATATCTTTTGTCCTCGAAATAAAATGGGCGAATATAAAGTAATTGTACTTAGAGATATGCTGGTGGATGAGGTACATGCACTATTCAATGCTCAAAGAAAATATGGAAATACAGTGGCATCTGACGGGGTTGAGAAAGCGTTTTTGGATATAATGTTGGGTCAACGTTCATTTGACCTTGGTCCGGGGTATCCTAGTAAGTATGCCATAGATGGATTTGAATTTGGAAAGTGTCCTTTTGAGGGTAAAAATGGAAAGAGATGTGCACCAAAAGCTGCATATACATCTGAATTGTTTGTTGTCCTGCAGAATATAAATCATACTAGAATTGTAGATGATGGTGGAAATGTGAGAAATTTTACGGAAGAGGAAAGGAATAAAATTATTGAACTGGTTCATAAACAAAATGAAGTAAAATATTCTGCAGTTAGAAAAGAGATTGGTCTTAAAGACAATGAAAAATTTTATAATCTTACATATAGTAAAGGAAAGAAAAAAGATAGTGAACAGAGTACATTTATAAAAATGATAAATTATCATAGCATAACTAAAGCATTAAAAAGGGAATGTACTGGTGAAATATTAAGTGATGAATGTGCAGATTTATATGATGAAATAGCATATAATCTTGCCAGATACAAGAATGATGATAGTAGACTGAAAGAATTAAGAGATTTTGGGATAGAAGAGGAAAAATGCAATGATTTGCTTAAATTGTCATGTAACAAACCACAGGGCTTATCGTTGGATGCCATGAAAAAGATAATTCCTTTTCTGCTTGAAGGGAAAGTATATAGCGATGCATGTCAAATGGCTGGTTATGGTGATTTTGCGGCAGATATATGTACTGGAAAATCAATATTGCTGAATGATAATGGAGGAGAAAAGATTAGAGAAACATTAAATGGAATAATAACCGAATATGGAAGTCCGCAGGCTGTCAGTATTGAATTATCAAGAGAGATGGCAAAAAATAAAAAAGAGCGTGACAAAATAGATAATGATATGAAAAAAAGAAGTGAGGAAAATGATAAATTCATTGATGAAATAAGGGAATATAAGCCAATTCCTACAGGGAAGGATATTGTTAAGTATCGTCTTTGGAAGGAACAGAAGGAAATATGCTTGTATACAGGTAAAAAAATTTCGGCTGATGAATTATTTTCAGGAGATGGCGGTTATGATATTGACCATATTCTTCCATATAGTAAAACCTTTGATGACAGCTATCGTAATAAGGTTCTTGTAAGGGCTGAGGCAAATAGAATTAAGGGGAATAGAACTCCATATGAATATTTAATATCACACGGTGGAGAGAAAGCTTGGGAAGAATTTACTATCAGAGTTGAACATTGCATAAAGGATTATAAGAAAAAACAGAAGTTATTAAAGAAAACTATCACAGATGAAGATACAAATGAATTTAAAAAGCGTAACTTGCAGGATACACAGTATGCTACAACATTTGTATATAATTTAATACGAAAAAATCTATATTTAAAGCCATATCAGAATTCTACGAATAAAAAAACACAGCAAGTAATGGCATTAAATGGTTCAATCACCAATTTTTTAAGTAAAGGATGGGGACTCGAGAAAAAAGATAGAAGAACACATCTTCATCATGCACAAGATGCGGTTGTCATTGCATGTACAACACAGGGGATGATTAATTCTATTTCGGATTATTTTAAGTGTAGGGAATTGGAACTTGAAAGAATTAACAGACATGTAAACAAGGAGTCAAAGAAGGAATTTGACGACAATATTGTTACCAGGGAACAATATGATAAGCAATTTGGTAAGAAATTTCCTCTGCCATGGCAGCATTTTAAAGAGGAATTGGATATTCGCATGGCACGCTATCATGGAGTATCAGGTGCAATAGATTTTGAGACATCTCCATTAGAATATCTCACGTCACATGCAGATGTTTGCAATCGTATTAACTATCCAGAGTGGATGTTTGTTAAAGGAAGACCCGGACGCAGGGGCGTGCTTGACGGAATATTTGTCTCAAGAATGCCTAACCATAAGGTGAGCGGACAGGCACATGAGGAGACTATACGCTCGGGGAAGTATTATGAGAATGGGGGGTGTGGATTAGATAGTGGGTATGTGGTATATAAAGTACCTCTTCAAGAGATAAAATATATAAATGGTGATATAATATATAATAGAAGTGCAAGGTACTTTAATCCAGATAGTGATAGATTACTGTACAATGCATTGATTTCGCAGCTTGAACGGTTTAATGGCGATGCTAAGGTTGCTTTTGCAGAGCCATTTCATAAGCCAAAGGCAGATGGAACTCAGGGACCAGTTGTTAAGAAAATTAAAGTGTGTGGAAAGCAGACATTGAGAGTGCCGGTTGGTGAAAATGGAATAGCATCTAATGGTGATATGGTAAGAATTGATGTTTTCTGTGAAGAAAATAAAGGTAAGAAAAAATATTACTTTGTCCCTATTTATGTATCAGATGTGGTAAAAAAAAGATTACCTAATAAGGCTGTTGTAGCACATAAGAGTGAATCTGAATGGAAGGTTATGGACGAAAATAATTTTTTATTTAGTTTATATTCAAATGATTTAATTTATATAGAGAGTAGAGGAGATGATGGCGTAAATTTTTGTGATATTGATAAGAGTAGTTTCACTTTAACATCTTTTTTTGCATATTATAAATTTGCTGATATAGCTAATGGGAATATAGCAGGTGTTTTAGATTACAAAGATGCGAAATTTAAAGGTCTTGGATTACAAAGATTAAGAAGATTTGAAAAATACCAGGTTGATGTGCTTGGAAATGTATCTTTTGTAAAAAAAGAGAAGCGCATGCCATTTAACTAAATCGAGGTAAAATGTATGGGATATCGTAACATTAAAATTGAAAGCTCCATAGGCTTGCATATAAAAAATTCACAGTTAATCATTGGCGATAAAGGAATCAGTTTTCCGCTTGAAGATATTAATTGTGTTCTTATAGAGAATCAGTCAGTTACGGTATCTTCATACATGCTTCAGGAGTTTGCAAAAAATGAGATTGCATTGTATGTGTGTGATGAAAAACATCTCCCAAACGCAGTTCTTTTGCCATTAGTAAAGCACAGCAGGCATTTTAAGATGCTTACAAGACAGATTGAAGTTGGAAAGCCGCTTATCAAGAGGCTATGGCAGCAGATTATTGTGTGCAAGATAAAAAATCAGGCATTGTGTCTAAAAGAAATGGAATTAGACGGTTATGATAAGCTCTTAGCAATGACAAAAGAGGTTCAATCCGGAGATAAAACTCATGTCGAAGCAAAAGCAGCAGCGTACTATTTTCGTACTCTGTATGGTGATGATTTTACCAGAGATAATGAATGTATAATAAATTCGGCAATGAATTATGCATATGCGATAATAAGAGGTTTGATTGCAAGGTCGATTGTGTGCTATGGTCTGGAACCTTCGCTTGGAATGTTTCATCATAGCGAACTGAACAGCTTTAATCTGGCAGATGACCTTATTGAAGTATTCAGACCGTTGGTTGATTTGTATGTGGCGAGTCATTTTGATATAGCTGAAGTTGATTCTGACCTGATTCCTCAGATAAAAAGAGATTTATTCAATATTATTAATTACGATATGTCTGTGAAAGGGGATAAGCGCATTATAAGCAACTGTATTGATATGCTTGTGTACAGTTATAGCGGAGCCATACAAGGAAACAGAACAGACCTTGAGCTTCCCGAATTAATACCGTTGCAGGTGCATAGCTATGAATAAATTTATGAGATTGATGGTATTTTTTGATTTGCCTGTTGTAAAAGATAAAGACAGAAAAGCAGCGGCTAAATTTCGCAGATTTCTTTTGAAGGATGGATATGTCATGGTTCAATGGTCTGTGTATTCGCGGCTTTGCAATGGTGCCGATTCAATACAAATGCATAAGCAGCGCTTGAAACAAAATTTACCGCAAAAAGGCTCTGTGCGCTGCCTTGTCTTGTCAGAAAAGCAGTATTCGTCCATTGATATTCTTCTTGGAACATCGACATTTCACGATATGGACGAATCCACGGATTTAATAAATATTTTTTGAAAAAAGAATAATTTTGCTTACGAAAAAGAAACTTTTGCCATCTTTTTTTACATGAAAAATCCCCGTGAAAGTAATAAACACGGGGATTTTTCGTTCCCTATTATACCATACCAAGCGATAACTGGGAACAACAACGCCTGCTCTTTCTCCAGCACCTCAACCGCGATTATACCATACCAAGCGATAACTGGGAACAACAACATAGACGAGCTTCCGCTGGATTTAAATCCGATTATACCATACCAAGCGATAACTGGGAACAACAACTAAAAAAGAGAACTTCTAAAAAGTTCTCTTATTATACCATACCAAGCGATAACTGGGAACAACAACCCATCCCATGTAGCACTGTATGAGAATCCAATTATACCATACCAAGCGATAACTGGGAACAACAACAAGAACAAATTGATAAAACAGATCAGCAAGATTATACCATACCAAGCGATAACTGGGAACAACAACTTTGAGCAATACTCATCTGCGCATCGCTCGATTATACCATACCAAGCGATAACTGGGAACAACAACATGAAGCTCTGCAGAAGCAGATGTACCGAAATTATACCATACCAAGCGATAACTGGGAACAACAACGAGGCTTACGGATTTAGCATGGAGGCAGTATTATACCATACCAAGCGATAACTGGGAACAACAACTTTCGTCTGTATAATATATACATTCCGAAATTATACCATACCAAGCGATAACTGGGAACAACAACAACCAATGAAGCAGACACACAGGGCGAAGATTATACCATACCAAGCGATAACTGGGAACAACAACTAAATGTACATGGTTTGAGCTTGACTTTGCATTATACCATACCAAGCGATAACTGGGAACAACAACCGGTGCCGCCTGCTATGCACTGGCACACAAATTATACCATACCAAGCGATAACTGGGAACAACAACGTTGAAGATTTGCGATTCTTTGCAGGGACAATTATACCATACCAAGCGATAACTGGGAACAACAACTCTGTGTTTCCTCATCGTCACTGTTATCTATTATACCATACCAAGCGATAACTGGGAACAACAACATGACAATTATATAGTAGTGGATGAAAAGAATTATACCATACCAAGCGATAACTGGGAACAACAACATTTCCAATGTTACACTTACCGTTACCTGATTATACCATACCAAGCGATAACTGGGAACAACAACGCAAGTTCATCCACAAATTCCTGTGCAGCCATTATACCATACCAAGCGATAACTGGGAACAACAACATCCCGAAAAAATCTATGGAGTCTACTTCAATTATACCATACCAAGCGATAACTGGGAACAACAACTCTGTATCTGTATCTCCGATTTCTCGGCTTATTATACCATACCAAGCGATAACTGGGAACAACAACTATACCTCCGTTCCCAGCCTTTTACAAATCATTATACCATACCAAGCGATAACTGGGAACAACAACATTTCATGATAAAGTTCATCAACCATTTCAATTATACCATACCAAGCGATAACTGGGAACAACAACCTTCGCAGGAGTTGGAAACTATTATCAAGAATTATACCATACCAAGCGATAACTGGGAACAACAACGACATTGCATCACTAAGCTGTACCAAAACTATTATACCATACCAAGCGATAACTGGGAACAACAACAACCAATCCGGATGATACAAACGGCTCAAGATTATACCATACCAAGCGATAACTGGGAACAACAACTCAGGCATCACCTATATGTTAGCCTGCGGTATTATACCATACCAAGCGATAACTGGGAACAACAACACCATCATATACAACATTGGTATGTATCTATTATACCATACCAAGCGATAACTGGGAACAACAACTGTATGTCTTGAAAGGGAAATATATGTTGATTATACCATACCAAGCGATAACTGGGAACAACAACGTGCGTGCCTATTAATTAAATACTCTTTTAATTATACCATACCAAGCGATAACTGGGAACAACAACACTTCTTAATAAAGATGTGTTACCATCCTAATTATACCATACCAAGCGATAACTGGGAACAACAACTGCATGCTGCTGTTTTCCCTTTTCTGTCTATTATACCATACCAAGCGATAACTGGGAACAACAACCAAGCATAAAAAAGGACTTTCAGACATTGAATTATACCATACCAAGCGATAACTGGGAACAACAACCAAGAACGAGAACAAGCGAGGCGTTGAGGAATTATACCATACCAAGCGATAACTGGGAACAACAACCAGTTGTCCGCTTGATGATAAAATAGCACTATTATACCATACCAAGCGATAACTGGGAACAACAACTGTATGCAGTTATCGGACGCTCGTGGGAGATTATACCATACCAAGCGATAACTGGGAACAACAACGCACTTTAGCGTCGTATTGAGCCTTTAAAATTATACCATACCAAGCGATAACTGGGAACAACAACGCACTTTAGCGTCGTATTGAGCCTTTAAAATTATACCATACCAAGCGATAACTGGGAACAACAACCTTGAAGCAATTCTCGTCAACCCTCGTCAATTATACCATACCAAGCGATAACTGGGAACAACAACTCATCACGATTATAAATGCATTCATCCAGTATTATACCATACCAAGCGATAACTGGGAACAACAACACAAACAAGCAGATATTCCAGCGTTCTGTATTATACCATACCAAGCGATAACTGGGAACAACAACGATGTGGATGTGCTTGATGTACGTTATCCTATTATACCATACCAAGCGATAACTGGGAACAACAACAAAACGGAAAATGTCTTGCAGTTGACACAAATTATACCATACCAAGCGATAACTGGGAACAACAACTATGCCCACCTATGGTGTTCACAGCCCTCATTATACCATACCAAGCGATAACTGGGAACAACAACATTTTCAGCACGTTTCAAATTCGAGAAATATTATACCATACCAAGCGATAACTGGGAACAACAACCGTTGAAGGCGGCGCACTGCCGGGGTTCAAATTATACCATACCAAGCGATAACTGGGAACAACAACTTTTAGAGGACAAGGTAGACAGCTTAGCCAATTATACCATACCAAGCGATAACTGGGAACAACAACGCTCTGCCGTTTTGATGGCTGTTGTTTTATATTATACCATACCAAGCGATAACTGGGAACAACAACTAGGCAATTATGACAGATTTACAGCTTGAAATTATACCATACCAAGCGATAACTGGGAACAACAACACGTACCAAGCGATAACGGTCGGCACTTCAATTATACCATACCAAGCGATAACTGGGAACAACAACTATTAAAATGAAAAAACTAGATATTTATAAATTATACCATACCAAGCGATAACTGGGAACAACAACAGTGATATGAATAACACCCTTATCAGATTTATTATACCATACCAAGCGATAACTGGGAACAACAACGCATATCCGGAAGTGTCACACATCTTCACAATTATACCATACCAAGCGATAACTGGGAACAACAACTGACGTTTACGTTCCTTCCGCACCAGGTAAATTATACCATACCAAGCGATAACTGGGAACAACAACTGCCCGACGACCAATCAACGCAACTTCTTAATTATACCATACCAAGCGATAACTGGGAACAACAACGCCGGCATCACCTATATGTTAGCCTGCGGTATTATACCATACCAAGCGATAACTGGGAACAACAACTTTCTTTTATTTGTCTCCTGTGCAAGTTCTTCCTCATTTTTTCGTAACTGTACTATATCTTATATCCCCTTTTCTTATTTTGAACGGCCATTAGAGCCGATGTCCATAATGACTTTAGTGCTTTTGTATCCAGTTCGCTGTTCTGAATTAGGGCGGCTGTACATTTCAAGAGTCAAAAACTCGAAGCTGTCAGGTGTATATCCATAGATTATTTCACCGAAGCATAATGTGCGGCTTCTGTCATAGGCACTTTTCATGTCTATTTGAAAATTACTTTTTGAATCTAAGTATTTACTTAGCTTATCACGCATGCCTCTTGTAAATTCCATGATTGTACCTTCATGTATTAATTTAATAAGATGATGCTGGAGCCAGATAAGATTTTTATTAAATTGTATTAATTGTATTTAAATTGTTTGATATGACTATATTAAATCAAGTAAAAATTTACTTTATACAGAAGTTTATCTATTAATTATTACACCATTTGCAAACATTTAATTTGCAAATGGTTGTTTAGTTTGCCCCTGACATCATAGGACTTGTTAGTCAAAAGATGTTCAAACACTAAAATAAAGCTGCGTAAATAAAGCAGATTATCTTCTGCCATGCTTCGGTGGGCTTAGTATTAATAAAATACCACATATGGAAAAGAATACAACACAGATAGGTATAAAGTTGATTGCAAGAAAAACTGCGGCAGCAATCAATGCAAGAATGATTAGAATAATAATTAATAAAATCATATGGCGGTCTCCTTGTTATGCATCAAAAAATAGTACATATATATAGACTTATTATAACATATAAAAAAGTGACTTTGTGCAAAAAAATTTAAAGTATTCTGACAGATTTTTATTTTGTAAGCATTAAAGCTTATTGGAGTCATAAAATTCATGCGGAGGATAGCTCAATCGGTTACTTTGCATATGAAATTTAATTCTAATTATTGACTGGATCAAAGGAGTTGTATACAATTATATAAACGCAGGCATTTTATAATAAACGAGAAACGATGGGTGAACTTTTCTGTCCAGTGTCTGGTACGAGCAGGTACCGGATAGAGGTGCGAAGCATCGGTTTTTTATGAACAGGAAGCGAGAGTGGACTGTGAATATCTGATATAAAATACTTTGTGTCAGGAATATAAGAAAGTTAAAATATCATAAACTATGATGGAGGAGATAGCAGCCATGAAAAAGATAAGGTTGACCTACAATGCACCGGTAACACTCACTTTTGTTTTGTTATGTTTTGTTGCGACATTGCTTAACTATATAACGCAGGGAGCAAGCAATGTTCTGCTGTTCATGACTTATCATTCGTCACTTACAAATCCGCTGACGTATCTGAGATTCTTTACACATGTGCTTGGACATAGCGGATGGATACATTTTATCGGGAATGCATCGTATCTGCTGCTGCTTGGACCTATGCTTGAGGAGAAGCATGGCGGGGACAATATTTTAAAGATTATTATTGTTACAGCACTTGTTACAGGCATTATCAATTACATATTTTTCCCAAGAGTTGCCCTCTGCGGTGCAAGCGGTGTAGTATTCGCATTTATACTGCTCACATCGTTTACGAGCTTCAGGGAAGGTGAAATTCCGATAAGCTTTGTGCTTGTCGCATTGATTTATTTGGGGCAGCAGGTATATGATGGTATCTTTTTGAATGATAATATATCAAATATGGCACATATTGCGGGCGGTATAGTTGGCTCAATAACAGGATATAAGTTCAATAAGAGAAGATGAATTCTAAAAAAAATGTGAATTATGAGTAATAACAATGTAAATTTCTTGAAAAACGAAAAATTCTGTATTACAATTAAACCATATGTATAAAAGAATAAAAGAAACGAGGACGTGGTTATGGATGCTGTATCGGTGACGTTATTATTTCTGGGATTGTTTAGCGGTGTTGCACTTTTTCTGTATGGCATGAGTGTGATGGGAGACGGTCTTAAGAAAGTTGCGGGAAATAAGCTTGAGACGCTTTTGTATGGGCTGACAAGTACTCCGCTTAAGGGAATTTTGTTGGGAGCGGGGGTTACAGCTATTATACAGTCATCCTCGGCAACATCTGTTATGGTAGTCGGTTTCGTTAATTCCGGTATGATGAAGGTTGTTCAGGGAATCGGTATTATAATGGGTGCTAATATAGGAACGAGTATTACCGGATGGATTTTATGTCTGTCTGATATTCAGGGAGCAGAGGGAGTTGCGGCATTATTGTCTTCGTCAAGTATCGCTGCGATTGTTGCGATTGTGGGTCTTTTAGTCAGAAATCTTTCTAAGAAAGAGACTCACAAGGCAGTTGGTGATATTTTGTTTGGATTTACAATTCTTATGATTGGTATGTCTACGATGAAGGAAGCTATGGCTCCGCTTCAGAATAATTCATTTTTCATGGGAATGCTTACGAAGTTTTCCAATCCTTTTCTTGGAATCCTTCTGGGTATTGTTATTACTGCTGTTTTACAGAGCGCATCGGCTTCCGTAGGTATCTTGCAGTCGGTTGCCATGTCAGGATATCTTCCTTTTTCTGCGGCACTTCCTATAGTTATGGGTATTGGTGTAGGTGCAGCGTGTCCGGTTCTTATGAGTGGTATGAGCTCTAATAAGAATGGAAAGAGAACGGCATTGGTATATCTTTTTAATGATTTAGCCGGTATGCTTATATGCGGGACAATCTTTTATATAGTGCAGGCCATTGTGACACATGGTGGCCAGTTTGCATTTATGGATGTCGAGATGAAGTCGATATCTATAGCACTCTTGAATACGATTTACAGAACGCTCACTATTATCATTCTCGCACCGTTTATCAAGCAGATTAATAAGCTGATGTTCTGGATAATTAGGGATACACCGGATGATGTTGAGGATCAGGCGGATTTCGATTTGCTTGAAGAACGTTTCTTAAGAAATCCTGAGCTTGCTCTCTCACAGGTCGGAACTGTCATGAATGGAATGGCAAGAAAGGCGCAGAAGAATGTAATGAGGGCATTTGACCTCATGGATAATTATTCTGTCGAGAAATACAATCTGATTCAGGAGAAGGAAAATGTAATAGATAAGTATGAAGATAAGCTCGATACATATATGATGAAGATTACAGCGATAGGGCTTAATAAGAATCAGACTGTACAGAATTCAAAATATCTGCATACAGTCAGCGATTTTGAGCGAATTGCCGACCACGCCTGCGGAATATCAAGGGCGGCGAAGGAGATTGTAGAGAAAAAGATTAAATTTTCAGATGATGCAAAGAGAGAGCTTGAGATACTCTACAGTGCAGTCAAGGAAGAACTTGATATGACTGTAAAATCTTTCACTGAGGATGATATCGATTTGGCACGGCAGGTTGAACCACTTAGAATAACTGTCCGCATGCTGTGTGCGGAGCTTAAGAGAAATCATATTGTGAGACTCCAGAGTGGTAATTGCGATGCGATAAATGGCTTTGTTTTTAATGACCTGTTAACAAATTTAGAGCGTATTGTTGCCCATTGTTCTAATATAGCGGTAGCTATGATGGAATTTGAGTCGGATGATTTTAACACTCATCAGTATCTTAAGGATATGAGAAACTCGGAAGGCTCAGGCATAGCTAAGGATGTAAATTATTACTCCGATAAATATTCCGTTGAGAAGTCTGGACAAGGCAAATAATTGTGGTGTAATATAATCACTGTGCAGAAATGTACGGTGATTTTTTTATAAAAACACCCCATCCACAAGCATTTCCTGTGAGATGGGGTGTCTTCTGCAATACTTATTTAATTTTTGTTGCGATTAAGACGTGTGAACTCACGGGCGATTAGCAGAATGGATTCATTATATTCGAGTGGAAGAGTTGCCATCATTGAAACAACATCCTTTTGCATATCGTTCTCGGTGTCGTTTCCAAATACAATAGTATCCAGGGAAACTTGAAGACCTTTTGATAACTTGACTAGGGTATCCACGGACATAGATTTGCGTCCGTTCTCGATTTCTGATAAGAATGTGACAGATATTCCGATTTTGTCTGCGAGCTCCTGTTGTGTCATGTTTATAGAGCGTCTTAGCTGGTAAATCTTATTGCCTATGATACGGTTAGTATCATGGGATGTACAATTCATATAAAACCTCCTATGTATTATTTATTGTTAAAGTAAAATTTAACGATAAATACAAAATACCAAAAAATGGAAAATATTAAAATTAACACAAGTTTATAATTTGTTCATTTGAAGTTGAATCGTGTTTGCTGTAGGAGTAATATTTTATTATCAAGGAGAGAGAATATGAAAATAGAAGAAAAAGACATATTGGGTTTTAATTTTTTTCAATATGGAAGTCCTTATATTGGTGAGTGTGGCGGAATGCATTTCAGGATTGCGAGAAATCCGCTTGAAAATGTTGTATTCAATCATGACCCGCACAAAAATGACAATGCTATGTTTGACGTGACTATTTGGAGAGGACCATTTAATTATGATACGACAAGGCAGAAGAAAACCACTGTGCAGTTTCCGTTTACTGAGGATGGCAGAGTACAGTCGATGAAGTGGCTTAATGAAAAGTATAAAGAGCGTGTCGATTATTGGGCGGAAGGAATACCGCTTTTTCCAAGATACAGCAGCGACCCTGACAGTGAGGACGAGGTTGAGGTCGATGAAAATTTGACAGATACAGCGTCAGAGTGATGGATGGTGCGGTGTCAAAGTCTGTAATTATTCAGGAAATCGAGAGCAGCGTTAGAGAGAGGAAGGTTAGAATTAACGCAATAACTGACCTCTCTTTTTTTTATTTCGAGGTTAGGCGGAGTAACCTCCATAAGTGCGCCGGATTCTAATTCGGATTTAACAAACTCGCGTATGACACATCCGATTCCGAGTCCTGTTTTGGCAAATTCGATGAGCAGATCCATGCTTCCGATTTCCATAAGAGTTGTCTGTGAGAGAATGCTGTCGTTGAGATATGAGTCAACATAGGTACGCGTTACATTATCTCTTGTTAGCAGCATAAGATTGGCTCCGTGGAACAGATTGCTCATAGTAGTGTTCTCTCTGAGAAGCAGATTTTTTATGTAGCCGGGTGATGCGACAAAGGTATCCTGAATGGAGCCTGCGCTGTATAATTTCAGACCTTTTTGGTAGTCGGGAGTTGCTATAAGGCCTATGTCGATATCGCGGTTGTCAATAAGTGCTTTGGTGTGTATTGATGACTGACAGTTGATTGAGATACTTATATGAGGATTCTTTCGTACATATTTTTGAAGTTTTGGCAGCAGAATATATTTGCATAGTGTGTTGCTTGCACCGAAGCGTATTCTGCCGACACCGAGCTCTTTTCTTGAGTTTAGGAGCTGTTCGCCGATATTAATCTCATTGATGGCATTAAAGACATGTGAATACAGCAGTTCGCCATCGTCTGTCAGCTGGACACCTTTTGAGCTTCTGAAAAAAAGGGCTGTGCCGAGTTCGTTTTCAAGCTGCTTGATGGCTTTGCTGATTGCAGGCTGACTTATAAAAAGTCTTTTTGAGGCAGCCGACAGGCTTTTAGTCTGTGCAACGGCGAGAAAAATATTGTAGAGATTGAGAGTTACATGATTGGGTGAACTTTTTTCGTTATTGTTACTCATAAAACGATTCCTTTCATAAGAGCGCAGGTTTATATATCAATGTATAATTATAAGTTATAGCAAGTATAAATAATATGTATTATTAGAATAGCAAAAAATGTGATATTATTCAAGCAGTAACCTTGATAATCCGGTACGAAATAGCCGGATACAGGAAAAGAAATGAGGAATTATTATGGGTATGACGATGACACAGAAGATTCTTGCAGCACATGCAGGTCTTCCTTATGTTGAGGCAGGACAGCTTATTGAGGCGGATCTTGACCTTGTTCTTGGAAATGATATCACATCTCCGGTAGCAATCCATGAGATGGATAAGATGAAGAAAAGCGGAGTCTTTGATAAGGATAAGATAGCTCTTGTTCCTGACCACTTCGTGCCGAATAAGGATATCAAGTCGGCAGAGCATTGTAAGTGCGTCAGAGAGTTTGCAAAGAAAAATGAGATTACCAATTATTTTGAAGTCGGACAGATGGGAATTGAGCATGCACTTCTTCCTGAGAAAGGTCTTACTGTTGCAGGCGATGTTGTAATCGGAGCTGATTCACATACCTGTACATACGGTGCGCTCGGCGCATTTTCCACAGGTGTAGGTTCGACTGATATGGCAGCAGGAATGGCAACGGGCAAGGCATGGTTTAAGGTTCCTTCCGCTATCAAATTCGTTCTGACAGGTAAGCCTTCTAAGTGGGTGAGCGGCAAGGATGTAATTTTACATATTATAGGAATGATTGGTGTTGACGGAGCTCTTTATAAGTCCATGGAGTTCGTCGGTGACGGAATAAAGAACCTTTCGATGGACGATAGATTTACTATTGCCAACATGGCTATAGAGGCAGGAGGCAAGAATGGAATATTCCCTGTAGATGATATTGCGGAAGCATATATGAGAGAGCATTCAACAAAGAAATATACAATATATGAAGCTGACGAGGATGCTGTGTATGATGAGACATATACGATTGACCTCGCTGAACTCAAGCCTACAGTCGCATTTCCGCATCTTCCTGAGAACACACATACAGTAGATGAGGCAGGAGAAGTGAAGATTGACCAGGTTGTAATCGGTTCATGCACTAACGGACGATTGGATGACCTGCGTATTGCAGCGGAAGTTCTTGAAGGAAGAAAAGTGGCGCAGGGACTTCGTGTTATAATAATACCTGCTACTCAGGCAATATATCTTCAGGCAATGGAGGAAGGGCTTTTAAAGACATTTATAGAGGCGGGAGCTGTTGTCAGCACACCTACATGTGGCCCGTGTCTTGGAGGATATATGGGTATTCTTGCTGAAGGAGAGCGCTGCGTATCGACAACTAACCGTAATTTTGTCGGACGTATGGGACATGTCAGGTCGGAGGTATATCTTGCAAGTCCGGCAGTTGCAGCAGCAAGTGCAGTTACAGGAAAGATAAGCCAGCCGTCAGAGCTTGGATTGTAGAAACTGATAATAGAAATGAGGATTAGTATATGAAAGCATCAGGAAAAGTATTTAAATTTGGAGATAATGTTGATACAGATGTAATTATACCTGCAAGATACCTGAATTCATCGGACCCTGCTGAGTTGGCAGCACATTGCATGGAGGACATAGACAAAGATTTTGTAAATAAGGTGCATAAGGGCGATATTATTGTCGCTGACAAGAATTTTGGCTGTGGCTCATCAAGAGAGCATGCTCCTATAGCAATCAAGGCGGCTGGAGTAAGCTGTGTTATTGCGG
>ERZ1106915.1000-NODE-1000-length-30021-cov-6.131449_pt1 | contig 30021 bp, 22 predicted proteins | sample MGYA00403653_ERZ1106915 | MGnify/ENA primary metagenome ERZ1106915 (study PRJEB35170, sample SAMEA104062404) | human gut metagenome | biome: human gut; feature: human-associated habitat; material: faeces | place: Denmark | collected 2012-06-06 ... | reverse complement strand
CAAGCGCAAAATTCTATGGTACAGGTAGAAGAAAGAGCAGCATCGCAAGAGTATACATTATGCCTGGTAAGGGCGATATCACAATAAACAAGAGAAGCATCGATGAGTATTTCGGTCTTGAGACACTTAAGCTCATCGTTCGTCAGCCACTCGTAGCTACAGAGACAGCTGATAAGTATGATGTTCTCGTTAACGTACACGGTGGTGGTACAACAGGTCAGGCTGGTGCTATCCGTCACGGCATTGCAAGAGCACTTTGCAAGGCAGACGCAGATTTCCGTCCGGTACTCAAGAAGAGCGGATTCTTAACAAGAGACCCAAGAATGAAGGAGAGAAAGAAGTACGGCTTAAAGGCAGCTCGTCGTGCTCCACAGTTCTCAAAGAGATAATTTGGTTTTACAACGTATTACGCCTTCAGGCGATATGTGGTACGACTCATTACACCTCAGAATTTCGGTTCTGGGGTGTTTTTTAATTTATTAGTATTGCAATAATGTGAATTTCTTTTAAAAATGGCTCTTTGTGAATAGTGGGGTGGTATCCTTCGGGTATTGCCCTAACTATTGACAAAGAACCATAAAAACATAGTGTACAAGTTAAATAGAATATCATATATTACATACATTTTAAATACAAAGCTCATTAAAACTTTGCATTTGTGTAGTGCATGATAGCTTTTGTTTAAAACGTTGGCTATATAGTTTAAATTGTATAATGCAATATTTATAATATGTTTGAATATAACATGGTCACATTGCAAAAAAATACCTGCATTGGTGCTTATTTTAGATTCAGTTTGAAAATGCGTATTGGACTAACACGCACGTACTTATAAAAATGCGATTTTTGAAGTGGATAAGTTAAAATGTAATTTATTAGATTCTGCCACAATAGTACGATGGGAGACACCCTTTATGGAGAATTTATATATGAAATCGTAGCCTTTTAGTAGTTTACTCTTTATTATTTTCTTTATAGCTATTTAAAATTTCTTGGATTTTAATGATAGCGTGACTTTTTAAAATACTTTCATCTATTTCCAGAACACCATAATTATTGCTAGTTATATCTGAATTACAAAATCCTAAATTGTAGGAGGAATCAATCATTTTACATAATGTATACTCTGAGTTATCGTTAGAGTAAACGGTTAAGCAAGGGTTCCATATATCATTAGAAATAATGATTCTTATATTAGAAAGTAATGGAATTATTTTATCCTGTTCGGCAAGCAATACGTTTGCAACGTCTAATAAATTAGCATGAGATATTTTTAGTGTTCTCAAGGTTTCTATTGCATTATTTGATAATCCTGTTTCGTTTTGATAGTTGAGGTTGACGTTTTCGAGAATATCAGTAAATCCCATTATGAAATCTACAGATAAATTCATTTTATAATTTTCAAAAAAAAATTTTTTGTATGCCAGTATATGGAATAATGAGAGTAGTTTATCTCCATTTTCTATCATACTTAAATCGTTTTTAGTAATACCAGTTTTCTTTGCTAAATCTGATAAAGATAATTTTGCAATATCTTCTCTTATTCGCTTTAAATTTTTTGAGCGTTGTATATTTGTTTTATCTTTGTATTCCTTTTTCAGGGAATAGGAAGTGTATGACATTTATTTTCTCCTTTTTAAAAATGATAACATTGTATTTAATGTTATCAAAAAATAAAATATTTGATAACAATAGTTTACAATATCAAAGCATATGCTATAATACAAAAAATGATAACAAAAATATTATTGTTATTGTTTTACAATAAAGCATCTTTTAGTGTATGTCAACAAAAATAATGATATAAGGTGTGAAATGAAAAACAAAAAAGAGATTAAGCACATATTGAGAATGTGGGGTTATGGATTGTTATAGAAAAGCTAAACGTATATGACAGCAATTTTATGAGATTTTCAAGATGTGAATTACAAGAGAAAAAGAATGTAGAAAACGATGCAATTATTAGGCAGTTAACAGTGTTGGAAATGGAGAGAACAGAGTGACAGATAATATTAATTGTTGAAACTTTAGATTATAAAATCGTAATGATCTTATTGCAAAGTTATTTTATGAGAAAATCGGGTATAAGTATTAAAAGAAAGTAGAGAGGTAGTATACATGAGCAAAACAAAAGTATCTTTAAAGTCGTTACAGAGTGCGAAGCAGTTAGAAAGGATAGGTGTATCAAATTATGTTGAGCATGTCTGGAATGATGACAGAATGATATTTACTGTAACATTTAATTTAGCCTATGGCTTTATGCAAGATATTGTTATTAATTTTTCAGAGAGTAGACCTGATGTATATATATCAGATGCTTGCATTTTGAATAATGCAGAGCATGAAATAACAGATAGTCTTGCAATAGAGAAGTTTGAAAAGCTTATATCTAATAGAAAAGCTAAGTTAAATAATATGCCATTGTTTTTTGAAAATGATAGAGATGCGTTGGAAATGGAAATAGAATCGTATAGGAAAACTATTAGGGCTATAGAGGATATTAGGACTATTAACGAGAAAAAAGCAGTAGATTTTTGAAAGCAATTAAATACGTATTAAGGTTATATAGAGATGGGACAAGACATATACAGGTAAATGTGGATAAGCAGACATGTATGGTTTTATATAATCATTGAGATTTGTTTGTTCATACAATAAAGGAATATATTAATTGGACTCAAATTGGAAGAATAATAAAAGCATGAAATTTCATATTTTGGAACTTATACGAGAGAGATTTAGATGCTTACACTAAAGATATATTTTTAGGTATAAAAAATCAATAGTAAAAAGAAAAAAATTACTGTATAATTATTATGGTTGAGTCTACAAGGGGGAAATCAAAATGAATCCAATGATTAAATATAGAGGTGGTAAATCGAAAGAAATATCACATTTTATTAGTAATATGCCAGAACATTATAATAGATATATTGAACCTTTTTTTGGAGGCGGTGCTTTATATTTTTATTTAGAACCACAGAATGCAATAATAAATGATGTTAATACAAAATTATATTCATTTTATAAACAAATGAAGAAAGAATATCCTACTGCAAGAAAGCAATTAGATGAGCTTCAAATAATATATGAACGAAATCAAAAAGAGTATGATGAGCTAAAAAAGCAACACCCAGAAGATAGAGTGGAAAACAAAAATGAAGAATTATATTATAAGATGAGAGATATGTTTAATCACAAAATTACATGTGAATATCTTGATGCTGTAGTATATTTCTTTATTAATAAGACTTCATATTCAGGTATGATAAGATATAATGCCAAAGGTGAGTATAATGTTCCGTTTGGAAGGTATAAAAATTTAAATACAAAATTAATTACGGATAAGCATTATGAATTGTTAAAAAGGACAGAGATTTATAATTATGACTATTCAGATATATTTAGTATGGCAGGAAACAATGATTTTATATTCTTAGATCCGCCATATGATTGCATATTTAGTGATTATGGTAATGAAGCATATAGAGATGGATTCGGGGAAGATGAGCATAGAAGATTAGCAAATGACTTTGCAAATCTATCGTGTAAATCAATGCTAGTAATTGGAAAAACAGCATTAACAGAGGAATTATATGGGAAATACATTGTTGAAGAATATGATAAATCATATGCTGTAAATATAAGAAATAGGTTTAAAGCGGATGCAAAACATATAATTGTTACGAACTATTAGAGGAGGTAGAAAAAGTGGCATATTTAAAAAGTAAAACATTATTTTTTACAACATCTCCAAGAACGCCTTTAAAAATGATTCCAGAAATACAAGTGCTATATAATAATTTTCAAGGAAAAAAATGGAATACAAAAACACAAGTTGAGTTTATCAAAAAGCTTGCTGAGGGGAATGACTTTGATGGTAAAGGCTCAGAAAAAGATATGGCTTTTAGTGCAAGAGATAGAATTAATAGAGCACCAAAAGCTTTAGGATTTGTTGATTTGAAGCCACATATCAATCTTACAGAAGCGGGTGAAAATTTCATAAGTGGAAAACGTACAGAGGAGGTATTACTTAGGCAGTTGCTGAAACTTCAATTACCATCACCTTATCATAGGGAACCAGAGGAATTTAAGGGAATATTTTGCGTAAAACCGTATCTTGAGATTTTTAGGTTAATATATGAATTAGGGACGATAAGTTTTGATGAATTAATGATATTTGGAATGCAATTAACCCACTATAATAAATTTGACAGTATTGTAGCTGAGATAAAAACTTTTAGACGTATGAAACTTTATGCTAAGTTAAGCTATAAAACATTTAGAGGAAATTACCTAAAAGAACAAGTAGAAAAAATCTATGCAGATGATATTAATGATGGGAATACTAAGACCAGAGAATCAAGAGATAAATCAATAGATAAGTTTGTAACAACAAAATCACGAAACCTTAGAGATTATGCAGATGCTTGTTTTAGGTATTTAAGAGCAACAGGGATGGTTGAAATATCTCAGAGGGGACATTCAATATCAATTATGCCGGAAAAACGTAAAGAAGTTGAGTTTTTCTTATCGATGGTTGATAGAAAACCAGTATATATAGATGATGAAAATAATTATAAAAAGTATTTATTTGACGGTTCAGTTCCAGAATTATATAGTGATAATCGATTTAGATTAATAGAGCAGGTAAAAGAAGTAACAGGAAAGAGTGAGAAGTTAGAAGAACATACAACTAATGAATTAAAAGATATTCTTGAAAATGCTATAGCAAACAAGAAGAAACAGATTATAAGTAAACAGATAACAGAACTTAAGGAATATAAAAATTATGCGGATGTAATGGATACATTTGATGACATAAAAAATAATGTGTTATATGACGCTCCATTAATGCTTGAATGGAATACTTGGAGAGCAATGACAATGTTAGATGGAGGAGATATTAAAGCTAATTTAAAGCTTGATGATAAAGGACAACCAATGTCTACGGCTGCTGGAAATATGTCTGATATTGTATGTGATTATGGCGACTTTGGACTCGCTGTAGAGGTGACAATGCAGTCGGGACAAAAACAATATGAAACAGAAGGTGAGCCTGTATCTAGACATCTAGCAAAGTTAAAGAAGGAGACAGGAAAGGATGCTTATTGTTTGTTTATAGCTCCTAAAATTAATGAGTCTTGTATTGCATATTTTTATGCATTACATACTATGAATATTGCTTTTTATGGAGGAAAGTCTGTTATTGTACCTTTGGAATTGGATGTATTTATTAACATGGTTGAGCAGTCATATAAAGCAGGATATGTACCTAATCCTCAACAGGTAAAAAGCATATTTGAATATTCTTTAGAACTGGCTAAAAAGTCTGTTGACGAGAATGAATGGTACGCAAAAGTGAAAGAGAAAGTATTAAATTGGCTATAAGAATGGAGAAAGTTAGGTTACAAGAGTTGTTTATTGGTTTTGAATTATTAAAATGAGCATTATGTTATAAATTGAAAGAAGGTATATTATGATTAACAGAGGATCCGAATGGAGATTATGGAATTTACATATGCATTCCATGTATTCAAAAGAAACTAGGACTAAAATGTCAGTTAAGGAAATATTTGATATGTTAATTGAAAAAAATATTTCGATGTTTTCAATTACAGATCATTCAAATGTAGATGCCTTAGACGAAATTTGGGATATATATGAAAATCAGGGGAATGAAAAAGGTTTATATAAAGATCAGATTAATTTTATGCCTGGAATAGAAATTAAAACTGATAAGGGGAAAAAGGGAGTACATTTGATTTGTGTCTTTCCACAGAAAATAAAAATACATGAAACATATGTTAAGTCAACTAGGCAGAACATATATGATAATTTTTGTTCTGTTCTAGGGTTAACTGAAAGTGAAATTACAGTTAATGGAAAAGGAGATTATGGAACAGGTCTCTTAACAACAACAGTCAATTTAGATAAGGCTGTTGAATTGACACATAAATTAGGTGGTCTTGTTATTATTCATGGCGGAGATAAACATGGCAGTATTGAAAATGAAATGTCACATGTTTTAAAGAAAGAACCTACACCAGAAGAAATCTATGAGACACTAGATACTACAAAATGTGAAATAATAAAAAACAAAATAGACATAGTTGAGTTGCCAAATTATAAAAAGAAAGAAGCTAAAAATGCTAAATTTTATAAAGATGTATTTGGAAAACCATGCATGGTTGCATCGGACTCTCACGAGAAAAGTGAATATGAAAGTATGGAAGAAAGATGTACATGGGTTAAGGCAGAGTGCAGTTTTGAAGGATTGAGGCAGGCACTGATTGACTATGAAAATCGTATGTATTTGGGATATGTTCCAGAACAAATTGAACGTATAAAGAAAAATCCAACTAAATATATTGACAAGTTAGTTATTAATTGGACCGACAATTATGATGGAAATAAAGGCAAATGGTTTAAAGATATCTGTATTCCAATGAATCCAGGATTAATAAGCATTATTGGAAATAAAGGAAATGGAAAATCGGCAATAGCTGAGATAATTGGATTGCTAGCAGACAGTCACAATTATGAAAAATTTGCGTTTTTAAATAAGAGTAAATTTTTGAAGAATAAGTTGGCATCAAATTTTGAGGCGACATTAATATGGGAGAATAAAGGGGAAAGTATTAAGAAGAATCTTTCGGATAATCCCAATATAAATAATGTAGAACGATGTCAATGTATTCCTCAACAATATTTTGAAGAAATTTGTACAGATACTGAATTTAAGCGTTTTTCTGATGAAATAAATAGTGTTATTTTTTCTCGATTAGATGAGGTGGACAAAGAAAATTGTAGAGGGTTTGATGAGCTGATTGATATGTATACTAAATCAACAGAAGAAAATATAGGATTTCTGATTAATGATTTAACAAATATTAATAGGGAGATTATTGATAAGGAAGAAAAACTTCTACCATCGTATAAAACAAAACAGGAGGCACTGTTAAAAGATGCTAATACACAGTTAGAAGCACATATATCTATAAAACCTAAGAAGATTGACAAACCTGAATTACCAAAAGAAAAGCAGGATATGTATGATGCAGTTTTAGAAAAAATAAAAGAAATGTCAAAAGAAAATGAAAGTGAAAATCAAAAATTATTTTCACTTAATGAAAAGATTCGTAAGATACAAAACCTTTTGGAAGAAGTTGATGAAATACAAAATCGTTTTGCAAAGTCTATGGAGCATATTAATGAAGAATTAGATGAGTTCGATTTGAGTGCCAATACGATTTTTGATTTGAAAGTCAATAAAGAAGCCGTAAATGCGAAGAAAGCTGAAATAGAACAACTTATAGCGGAGGTAAAGGATAGACTAAAAAATCCTGAAACTGGTATAGAAATTCAGCTTAGCAAGTATATAAAAGAAAAAAATGATATTGTTGCAGAAGAAGATAAGCATATGCAAGAATATAATGAATATTTAAACCATTTAAAGGAATGGAGTGATATTGAGAAAACACGTAGGGAAGCAGTGAAGATTATAGAAGACGAAATAAAGTATATAAGTGAAGGAATACATGAAGATTTGGCTCCACTTTATATAAAACGAGATGAAATAGCATCAGATATACTTGAAGAAAAAAAGAAAATAATACGGATATATAATAGCTTTAAAAAGCCAGTTGATGATTTCTTGAATGCAAATAGTGAACTATTAAGTGGTTATAGCATATGTATTAGATCAGGAATAGTTATTGACACAACATTTCAGCAGAATGTATTTGATTATATAAACAAACAAAAAAGAAATGTTTTCAAAGATGATAATTATCAATTATATAAAACTATTGAAGAATTAGGAGACATTGAAAGTGTTGAAGAATATTTGAATATTCCAAAGAAGATTATTGAAAAAATGAGTGAATTCCCAGATGGAATAATTCCACAGATTAAGGAAAGTAAAATGCTTGATTTTTATAATTATTTATTTGGATTAGGGTATCTTACAAATAAGTATGAGTTAGTGAGTGATGGAAAGACATTAGATAAGTTGTCTCCGGGAGAAAGAGGAGCGTTATTATTAATTTTTTATTTACTTTTGGATTTGAGAGATATTCCATTAGTAATTGATCAGCCAGAAGATAATTTGGATAATCAAAGTGTAGCTAAGGTTCTTGTGCCATTTATACAGGCTGCTAAAAATAGAAGACAGATTATATTGGTTACACATAATCCAAATTTAGCGGTTGTTGCGGATTCAGATCAAATCATTCACGTTAAAATTGATAAAGAAAATGACCAATTAGTTGAAGTTGAGGCTGGTGGAATAGAGGATGATGTAATAAATCAGTCTATTGTTACAATATTAGAAGGGACAATGCTTTCATTTAAGAAAAGAGAATTGAAATACATAGAGGGATAGAATTATAATTTATAAACTCCAATCCTCATCCATAGCATCAGCCCAAGCCTGTAACTCGCAATCAAGAGCAAGTGCAGCATACATTAGAGAATTATCAATCGCAAGATTATCAATAAGCCTTTGAGAGTTAGGTGTAGTATAGAGACTCTTTTCAGCTTCAGCACAGGATAAGAATAGAAGTGTATTATCAGCAAAAGCAATGTCAATTCCGTTCTTGTATTGGTTATAGTAAGCAAAATGTATTTTCATAGTAGTAGTCCTTTCTTTGTTAAAGTAATGAGTAGTACTGGGAATGTGTGGGTAGCCAACCGCATACAACACATATGCAACACTGTCATACACAAATCCCATTTTTATGGGCTTTTCAGGATATCAAAACGTTAATTTCAGTTCTCAAAGAGATAATTTTGTTTTACAACGCAACAGATAAAAATGCTTCCTCCATGCATAATTTAATACATGAAAGAAGCATTTTAATGTACTGATTTTATTATGTCCGGATGCTCTGGTACATAAATTTCATTCGATATTCAACATTCGACAGTTTTACAATATAGTATCATATAGTATAACAAAACACGTTGTCAGATATCAGAAATTCTCCCCATTCCATCCCCAGTTAGAAACAGCCTGATACTTTACATACACATGGTCGGGTGCTATACCGAGGACATCCTTGAAAATGTTACAGATTTCTCCGGTGAGCTTAGAGAAAGCGTCAGGGTTCTCGCTGCCGAATACACTGACATCGACCATCGCAACAGGTTCGGCGTTGCTTCCTCTGAAATAGAGCTTGTACTCAGGCTCGAAGCCTGCCATGAGCCAGCTTTCGGATTTGCCGGGGATTAGCTCGATTGCTTTTCCAAGGCGGGTTTTTAGCTCGATTTCCTGAGAGCCGGTGATGGGAATACTTATTTTTGAATTGATAAATGGCATATTAACCTCTTTTCTGTGCAGACTGCACTATGATACAAGCTGTCAGCACTAAGTTATATTACAGAAGGTGTGCTCTCATCTCTTCGCCTGAGAGTGGTGACAGGTCGGCAGGTGCGACATCGAATACAGTCTTGCAGCCGCTTATGCCGCGCTTATTCATGCGGTATGCCGCTCTTGCGTAAGCTACGAGAACGCAGGATGTGAACTCAGGGTTGGAGTCGAGCTTTAAGCTGTACTCTATTACGTGGTTGTGCTCGCCGTTTAAGCCTGTTTTTCCGGTGCGGAGAACGAAGCCGCCGTGTGGGATGCCTGCATGGTCACGCTTTAATTCTTCCTCAGAGATAAAATGAACGGTAGTGTCATAATCTGAAAAATAGTTAGGCATTGTCTTGATTGCGTTCTCGATGGCTGCCTTGTCAGCACCTTCCTCAGCTACGACAAAGCACTCTCTTGTATGCTTCTGTCTTGTTGTAAGCTCAGGATTCTTGCATGCACGTACTGCCTCAAGAGCGGATTCTACAGGAATAGTGTACTGCTTGGCATCTTTTACGCCAGGTATTCTTCTGATGGCATCTGAATGTCCCTGACTTACGCCTTTGCCCCAGAATGTGTAATCATTGCCATCGCGGAGAATTGCATTTGCATAGAGACGGTTGAGAGAGAACATACCAGGGTCCCAGCCTACTGATATCATTGCGATGTGGCCGTTCTCTGAGGCAGCAGCATCGACATTTGCAAAATGCTCAGGGATGCGGGCGTGAGTATCAAAGCTGTCAATAACGTTAAAGTATTTTGCGTACTCAGGAGTCTGCTTTGGAAGGTCTGTGGCAGAACCGCCGCAGAGCATGAGAACATCAATCTTGTCCTTCATTTCAGGGAGCATGTCTGCTGAATATACAGGCACATTTGTCGCAGGAGTAACTGTCTCAGGATTTCTTCTTGTGAAGATTCCTACAAGCTCCATGTCATCGTTCTGTCTTATGGCACATTCAATGCCTCTTCCAAGGTTACCATAACCTAAAATACCTATTCTGATTGTCATAAATAATCTCCTTATAAATAAAATGATATTATGTAACCGCAAAGCTGAGTATGCAGACCGCAAGTTATGTGATTTTGCTATATTGTTGCTGGGTATATTAGCCTGTAAAGCGGACTGTTATTCGCAATATGAAAGCTGAAAAAATCAGTTTTACAGGTCACATTAATCTTGTAAAGCCGGCAGTTACTAGCAATATGGATGCTGAAAAATCAGTTTTACAAGGCACATCAATCCGCCAAAGCTGAGCTGCTATTCGTATATGTCGAATCGTAGCAAAGCCGCTTAAAATATAGCCGTAGAAGCAGTAAAATCACATAATAAACGGCAGCGATAATGTAGTTTTGTAATTACATAAAATGGTATAGTGCATTGTATGAAAAGAAAAGCTTCCATAATAAACATGTATCAAAAATATGTTGTCGGACATAATTTTCTTATCATACTTCATTGCTGCTATTGTAGCAGTATATAAATTTAACTGAGCAGTAAACTTACTTTAATATTATAATGTATTGATGTGAAAATTGCAATTATAGTTAGCTTATACTAACAAAAAAGTACATTAAATTTGGTAAAAGCTATTTTTATTTAGACGTATATGATATATTAATGATAAAAAATTAACAAAAAAGAGCTTGTATACAATATTTTAATTGTATATTCGCTTATATCATAGTATAATATTGCATGTGTGTATTTTAATTTCAAAATATATTGTCAGATTAATTGTGCAGTCCGGAAGTGTACCGGTCGAATTGCACAACATCCGGCTTTTGAATATATAGTTTTCCAAATGCCTGAATAAAAATTATTGATTGGAGGTCGGCATGTCCTGGATTGAAAATATGACAATTAATATATTTCCGATGGTGCTTGTGATTGTTGTACTTATAAGCAACCGATTCAAGGTTGGCAAAGCCAGAAGTGCAAGACTGTTTGACCATATCATCATTTTTGATTTACTGTTGATGCTTGTAGATATTATCGGGATTGGCATGTCAGGAAGTATCGTTGAAGATGTAGTAAATAAGATGTGGATTATCAATGTTATGAGGATGCTTCTCACTATTTTCCTTACTACAACGTGGCTTGTGTACGTGTGCCTTAAGATATCACTTGATGGAGCAGATAGAAGGATTTTACCTATAATAAGCATTGTTACGGCGTTAGGAGCCATAGCAAGCTTTGTTGTTCTTCTTATACCACATGACTATCTTACTGCATACGGTCTGCAAAATGCAGTAAGAGGGCTTAGAATATGCTATCTTGCGGTGAGCTATTATGGTATTTCAATGTTTGTGGCAAGTGCAGTGGTTGCATTGTACGGTGCGATATTTGAGAAGGATACCGATATACGCAGGATGTGTTACTATCTGCTGATATTCAGCTTGCTGCCTATTGTCGGAGTGACTATGCAGAATATTAACCAGACTTTCAGGACTTCATCGCCATGTTTGTCACTTGCGGTGCTATATGTGTATATAACAATGCAGAACAAAATGGTGATGACGGACGGTCTTACAGGAGTTAATAACAGACGGGAGCTGGATGCGTACCTTGAAAGACGTGAAAGACAGCAGGAGCAGCCGGAATGGGGAATACTCATGATAGATGTTGATGACTTTAAGAAGATAAATGATACTATAGGACATAAGCTTGGTGATGATGCATTATGGCATGTTGCAGAGATTCTTCGGAGTGAATTTTCAGCAGAAGGCTGCTTTGTAGCAAGGTATGGCGGTGACGAGTTCGTCGTATGTAACGAGTGGAGCAATATGGAAGATATGATGCATATCAGAACTGTTATAGAGAACAGAGTGAATCAGTTCAATGCACAAAAGAACAGACCGTATGAGTTATCATTGAGTATAGGATGCGCATTGTGGCATGCAAGCGGTGCAAGTGTGGCATCGATTGTAAAGGCAGCAGATAAAGATATGTATGAACAGAAGCAGAAGCATAAGGATCAGAGGGGGAATGACTGTGAACAATGCAGTGTATATTGAGACAAATATATTTCCTATTGCGGCATTACTTGTGATTCTTAATAATCTAAGGTATGACATGTCTTTTTCATGGAGGAGACATTGCCTTGAAGTGATAATGAAACTGTCGATATTCATAATGCTTTTTAATACTGTAGGATGGTGTCTTAACGGTGCCGATGGCGATATAGTCAATATAGTGTTATGGATTGTCAGCACAGCTTATTATGTGTTTATGCTTTATATGTCTTTTCTGTGGTTCTTGTATGTATACGATAAGGTCACAAATGGAAATGGACAGATGGGTGCTTCTGTAATAAAAAAAGCGATTCCTATTTTTATATGCTTTGCAATGCTTGCAGCAGGCGTTGTAAGACCACTTATATTTTACATCGGAGATGATAATTGCTACCACAGAGGGCCGCTGTATCCTATTAGTTTGATAGTTGCATCAGGATATATATTTGCGGCATGTCTGATGTCATTTATCAGGATGCTTAAGGCATTAGGGCATGATGAACGTAAGCAGTATGGTTTTCTTGTACTATTCGGTGTATTTCCGCTTGTAGGTGGTGTTGTCCAGACGTTGTTCTATGGTATGGATGTGTTATGGCCGCTTACTACGGCGGCACTTGTCATGGTCTATATCAATATACAGCAGCAGAACGTGAGCCGTGATGGGATGACAGGACTCAATAACAGAAGAAGACTTGACCAGTATGTTGACGCACTCTCAAGGGAGCATATCGGAAAAGAATCAATCTGCTATAGCATAATGGATATAGATTATTTTAAGGAGATAAATGACACTTTAGGGCACCAGACAGGCGATAAAGTGTTATGCCTTGTTGCGGATGCGCTAAAGAAGGTATATGGCAATAGCAGGAGCTTTATAGCAAGGTATGGCGGAGACGAATTTGTTATTATATCGAGAGGATTTGACAAGGCACAGTCAGAGCACTATTGTAAGAAACTTCAAAAGCTGCTAAGAGATATAGATTGTACAGAACTTGATGTCAGAGTGCTCACAATAAGTGTTGGAAGTGCTTTTTACGGCGAGAGCGGATGCAGTAAAATCAGAGACATGATGGAGCTTGCTGATGAGCGTATGTACAGGGTTAAACAGAAGCATCACGATAAAGCTGCTTTTAATGATAATCAGATAGCAAATGAAAATTGAACGCAGAATAAGCAATCCCCCGCTTCAAGTGTGTAGAGCACTAAGCGGTGGTAAGGGGGATGCTTATGTCAGTGGGAGTTAAAAGCTCCCACTGACAGTTCGCAAAGCGACTGCGTTCATGAGCAAGCAGCGAAAGCGGATTGCGAATGTCCGCTTTACTTTAACATAAGACAGATGCAATGCATCAATTTTATATGAGCAGGTAGCGAAAGCGGATTGCAAATATCAATGACTTTTGGAGGAAGCATATATGGCAGAAGAATTACTTTTCAGAAAAGATGTGAAGAAGGAGCTGACATGGGATTTATCACTTATCTATAAGGATGAGGAGGCATTGCTTGCCGATGCTGACAGAATGGAGAAGCTGACAGCACAGGCAGAAGAGGAATATAAAGGCAGCTTAGACAGTGCGGATAGAATCAATGCATGTCTTGATATGTACCGTGAGATAGAAGGGATAATTACTCTTATCGGCAATTATTGCGAGCTTGCTACGTCTGTTGACTATTATGATACGCATAATATGGAGCTTGCAGGAAAGCTGTACAGAAGAATCTCAGAATGTACAAGCCGTCTTAGCTTTATTGACAGCGAACTTGCAGTGCAGCCTGACAGCGTTATACAGATGGCAGCTAAAGCATCTAAGGAAAATGCAGGTTATCTAAAGAAGATGCTTAGAAGAAAGCCATATCTTTTAAGCCCTGAGACAGAGAAAGTGCTTGCGGCACTATCACAGACAACAGGTGCACCTTATGAGATATATAACGCGGCGAAGCTTGCCGATATGCGTTTTCCTGATTTTGAGGTAGCAGGAAAGAAATATCCGCTCGGATATTCCCTGTTTGAGGATGATTACGAGTATGACGAGAGAACGGATGTGAGAAGGGCTGCATTTGAAGCTTTTTCGGCGAAGCTTCATGATTATGAGAACGTGACTGCAGTCGCTTATAATACAGCGGTTCAGCATGAAAAGAAGATGGCGGATCTTAGGGGCTTTGACAATGTATTTGACAAACTTCTTTTTAACCAGCGTGTAGATATATCGCTTTATAACAGACAGATAGATATTATAATGGAGAAGCTTGCTCCACATATGAGAAAGTATGCCAAGCTTCTTGGAAGGGTTCATAAGCTTGACAGAGTGACATATGCAGATTTGAAGCTCCCTGTGGATGCGACATATTCACCTAAGCTCACGATAGAAGAGTCAAGGGACTATGTTACGAAGGGACTTTCAATTCTTGGTGAAGATTACGTCAAGATGATTGAGACTGCTTATGAACAGAGATGGTTCGATTTTGCCCAGAATCAGGGTAAATCAACAGGCGGCTTCTGTGCCAGCCCATATGGTAAGAATTCATTTATACTTCTTAGCTGGAACGGAAGAATGTCGGATGTGTTTACAATAGCCCATGAGCTCGGACATGCAGGACATTTTAAGGCATGCAATGCCGCACAGTCCATATTTGACACAGATGTTTCAAAATACTTTGTTGAGTGTCCGTCTACCATGAATGAACTTTTGCTCGGACATTATCTCTTAAAAACAAGTGATGACAAGCGTTTCCGCAGATGGGTGCTCGCTAACATGGTTGGCAACACATATTATCACAATTTTGTAACTCATCTTCTTGAGGCGGCATACCAGAGAGAAGTTTACCGCAAGGTTCAAAATGGCGGGAGCGTTCAGGCTGAGACACTGAGCACTATAATGAAGGATGTGCTTTCAAAATTCTGGGGTGATGCTGTGGAGCTTACCGATGGAGCAGAGCTTACATGGATGAGACAGCCTCATTATTATATGGGACTCTATTCATATACCTACAGTGCCGGACTCACGATTGCAACACAGGTGTGCAAGAGGATAGAAAATGAAGGTCAGGCAGCAGTTGATGACTGGAAGAACGTCTTAAAGGCAGGCGGAACAAAGACACCTGTTGAGCTTGCAGCTATGGCTGGAATAGACATAACAACAGATGCACCTTTACTTGACACTATTGAGACAATAGGCGCAATGATTGATGAAATCTGCGAGCTTACAGAAGAGCTTGAAAAATAATACGCTGTTGTAAGCATAGCAGTGCGTAACTTGATAGATTATGTGATTTTATTGCTTAATATGATATCAAGATATGTAATAAAATTTATACATGATTAAACCGGAGCAGGGACTGGCGGAATCAGTACCTATGGAGATGGTAGATTAAGATGTCTCTGAATCAGGAACTCCATTGGCTTTAGACAATGGGTAGTTCACAAGTTATAATTAGTTGCAAACTATAATTAGTTGCAAGCTATATGTAATTATAAATTATGAGTAATTATAAATTACATGTGATGGAATATATCATGGAAAGGTGAGCAGCATGACAAAAAAAGAGCTTGCTTTGCAGATAATAGACAGGTTGAAAAATGAATATCCCGATGCAGGCTGTTCGCTTGAATACAGTGAAGCGTGGAAACTGCTTGTGAGTGTGCGCCTTGCGGCACAGTGTACCGATGCGAGAGTGAATGTTGTTGTTAAGGATTTGTATGCACACTTTCCGGACGTAAATGCGCTGGCAGATGCTCCTGTTGACGAGCTTGAAAAGCTGGTTCGTCCATGTGGTCTTGGCAACAGCAAGGCGAGGGACATCAGTGCATGCATGAAGATGCTGCGTGACAAGTACAATGGTCAGGTTCCTGATGATTTTGACAAGCTTATGGAACTGCCCGGTGTTGGCAGGAAGAGTGCGAACCTTATCATGGGTGATGTGTTTGGAAAGCCGGCAATAGTCACAGATACGCATTGTATACGTCTTGTAAACAGGATGGGACTTGTTGACGGTATTAAGGAGCCTAAGAAGGTTGAGATGGAACTGTGGAAGATAATACCTCCTGAGGAGGGAAATGATTTCTGCCACAGACTTGTCGAGCATGGAAGAGCTGTATGCACTGCGAGGACGAAGCCATATTGCGAAAAGTGCTGCATACAGGATATCTGCAAGAAGCACATATAGAGTGTAAACATTAATTGTATAGAGGAGTACGATTATTTAAGACGGTGCAGGCATTTGCCTACACCGCCTTGCTTTTTATGAGTTTCCATTTTTTGGTGAAGAAAAAGGCGAGCATACAGAACATTCCGAAGGCAAAGCTTATAGGGAAGCATGCCATTATGTAGCCTCCGTCAATGAAATAGCTAATAAAATATCCCACCGGGATTCGTACAGCCCATAGCATTAATATATTGATGATTGTCGGGTAGCGCACCTCGCCAAGACCGTTGGCAAAGCTTATTATTCCGTTAAATACAGCATAAGTCCACGTAAATGGAAGAACGACACGGACGTATCTTGTAGCAATTTCAAGAACTGCCGGGTCTTTGTTAAATAGTGCAAGCAGCGGTTCGCAAACAAATGTGAGTGTCACACCTGCTATGCATGTTATAAGACCTGAATAGAACGGTATACGTTTTGCGCCAAGGACAAGCCTGTCATACTTAGCGGCTCCGAGATTCTGACCGGCAAAGGTTGTAGCAGCGGACGAGAATGAAGTTATTGCTACATTGGCGATTCCTGTAATTTTGCCTGCGACAGAGCATCCTGCGATGAAGATTGTACCCTGTGAGTTTACAAGAGACTGCATCATAATATGTCCGAAGGAGTAGAGCGAATTGTTAAGACCGAGAGGAAGTCCGACTCCTATAATATCGAGAAGTACTTTTTTGTCAGGCCGTCCGGGAATCAGCCGGTATTCAAGCTCTGGATATTTCTTTTTGATATATAAAATACTGCACAGCCATGAAGCGTACATTGCACATGCGGTGGCAATCGCAGCGCCTGAGACATCAAGGCGGACTATTGCGACCAACACAATATCAAGCACAATATTTACCACACAGGATATAATAAGAAAGAGTAAGGATGCACGGCTGTCGCCAAGCCCCCTTAGTATTCCTGCATTCATGTTGTAGCCCATATTGCCGAGTGTTCCGAGAAAAATTATACTGATGTAAGCTATGGCATAATCCCATGCATCGGAAGGCACCTGCATAAAGCGGAGAACAAACGGGCTTATAAGTATTCCGAGAAATGAGAGAGGAATACCGCATACATATAAAAAGAAGGATGCTGTTGAGATGACTTTTTTCAGCTGTGTTATATCACCACGTCCGGAGCATTGTGATACAAGTATCGATACACCTGTTCCGAGTCCGAGAAATACACATAGAAGCAGCTCGACAGGCTGTGAACTTGTGCCAACGGCAGCAAGTGATGCCGGGCTGCAATAGTTGCCTATTACAAGTGTGTCTACAGTGCTGTAAAGCTGTTGCAGCACATTTCCGAGGCAGATAGGAAGTGCAAAAAGAATAACCAGCCTCATAATGGGTCCTTGAGTCATATCGATTTTCTTTCGGGAATCCATAGAGAATTGTGTCACCTGACCTTTCATTATATGTGAATAGTTGTGGGCATGGTACATTGGATAATGCTGTGAAAATATATTTTACAACTTTATAATTATGATTATACAACATACAGCAAATTAAGATACTGAATACTTGTTTTTATAATGTGAAAAAAGTATAATAATCTGTAATTGTGTGTCTATAATTAGTTTAATAATATGAGAAGAGGTGGAGATATGTCGGAAAAGCAATCTGATATGGGAAATAGCAGCAAGGCTCATTCAGGCGGAAAGGATTTTTCAAAGGGAAAAGTGTGGAGTAATATCATGGTGCAGTCGCTTCCGCTAATACTTGCACAGCTTGTCCAGCTTCTGTACAATGTTGTCGACCGGATATATATAGGGCATCTTCCGGGGACGGACAGTCTTGCACTTACAGGTATAGGCCTTGCATTTCCGCTTACAACGCTTGTTGCCGCATTTACCAATCTGTTCGGAATGGGCGGAGCACCGCTCTTTTCGATAGAGAGAGGAGCTGGAAATGATGAAAAAGCGGAACGGATATTGGGAAATACATTTACGATGCTTTTTACAAGCTCGTTTATTATATTTCTGGTCTGCTATATTTTCCGCAAGCCGGTTCTGTACCTGTTCGGTGCGAGCGATGCTTCATATGTATATGCGGATGAGTATTTGAGAATTTATCTTTTTGGAACGACCTTTACCATGATTGCTACAGGCTTAAACGGTTTTATCAATGCACAGGGATTTCCGCGGATGGGAATGATGACAACACTTATAGGTGCAATACTAAATCTTGTGCTGGACCCATTGTTTATATTTGTCTTTGATATGGGAGTGAGAGGTGCGGCGTTTGCAACGGTTATAAGTCAGGCTGTGTCAGCAGTGTGGGTTATGAATTTTCTTTTAAGCCGTAGAGGAAGAGCGGCATATCATATAAAGGCATCGTGTCTGAAGCCTGATTGGAGGCTTGTAGGTGACATCACACAGCTTGGTATGGCGGGCTTTATCATGCAGGGAACTAACTGCATGGTTCAGGTTGTATGTAATTCCACATTGAAGATTTTTGGAGGAGATTTGTATGTGGGTATAATGACGGTAATCAATTCGGTGAGAGAGATAATGTCACTTCCGGTGAGCGGACTTACAAGTGGGTCACAGCCTGTGCTGGGATATAATTATGGTGCAAAAAAGTATGACAGAGTAAAGAGCGGAATAAGATTCACTTCATTCATAGGAATAGCTTACACAGCGCTGGCATGGATTATTGTGCTGATGATTCCAAAACAGCTTATGGGGATATTTACCGAAGATGTACAGACGATTGCTTATGGAGCCGGAGCCTTAAAGACTTATTTCTTTGGTTTTGTGTTCATGGCTTTTATGTTCACAGGACAGTCAACATTCACAGCTCTGGGTTATTCTAAGCATGCAATATTCTTTTCACTTTTAAGAAAGGCGATAATAGTTGTGCCTCTTGTCATAATTCTGCCAAGAATAGGGCTTGGCGTGATGGGAGTATTTTTATCGGAGCCGATATCGAATGTTATCGGAGGACTGGCAAGCTTTATCACAATGTATATTACAGTGTACAGAAAATTGAAATAAAAAGCCTCCGTTAGGAACGTACTGCGGCGGAACTAAAATTTTCTTATATTATAATTTGGCAGCCAGAGTTATAGAAGAAAAACATATAGATAATAAAACAATTATTAAAAAAACCGGTAACCAAGCTCTGATTGGTTACCGGTTTTGTCTACAGATTGAATTTTTTGCGGAATTCATTCTTAGAGCATGGCTGGCTATAGTAATAGCCTTGAATGAAATCAGGTTCAAGAGCAGCGATTTCAGATTGTTCATCTTTTGTCTCGATACCTTCGACAACGAGATTAAGCCCTATACTGTGTATCATATATATTATATGAATCATAAGCTGATGGTCATATTCATTCTGTAGAGCTTTGATGGTAAAGCTTCTGTCAAGCTTTACTATGTCAGGCTTGAGATTGTTAATGTTACCAAGATTAGAGTAGCCTGTGCCGAAGTCATCAATAGCAAGACGTACACCGAGCTTTTTTAATTTATCCCATACATTTCTTATTGAGAGAGAATTATCAAGCTGTCCACTCTCGGTAAGCTCCACTATAAGGCTGTCTGGAGAGAGACCGGTGTTGTCGAGCGTTTCAAGTATTTCTACAAATACAGGACTTTTAAGAAGCTGTATATAGGAAAGATTGATTGATATATGAAAGCTTGGGAGCTTCTCCTGAAATTCCTTACAGGTTGCAATGGCGCCCTTTATAATCCATTTTCCTACAGGTACTATAAGTCCTGTCTCTTCAAGTATAGGAATAAATTCTCCCGGTGAGACTTTTTCGCCTGTTTTTAGTGTGTATCTGAGCAGTGTCTCAGCAGCGTAAAGTGTCTCATTATCCACAGATACGATTGGCTGATAGTAAAGTTCAAAGCCCTGAAAATTGTTATCAACGGATTCACGAAGTGCAATGCCGAGCATACGTCTTCTGAGAAAAGCGTTGTAATCATCGGCAGAAAAATAGTAAAGCTGATTTTTTCCGCGAAGCTTGGCAGTGCTGAGTGCAAACTCAGTAATCTTTAAAATATATTCAAAGTCTGCTGTTTCAAAGTATGAATTCTCAATAACTCCTCCGGATATTGTATATAGAGCCTGATAGTTGTTATCCTCGATGTGTTTGTCAACGCCTGAACGTATCTTATGAAATAATGCATGTGCATCTGCGAGAGTTTCGCCGTTGAGGTCGAATATAATAAATTCGTCTCCGTCTATTCGGTATACGCTCTGTCTGCCGATAAGATTTGTCTCAATGCATTCTGCAACATTTCTAAGAAGATGGTCGGAATATTCCTGCCCTAATCTTTCGTTTACAATTTTGAAATCATCTATACCGATTCTGAGAACATATCCATCCGGAAGATGGTTATAGTTACTTAAGCGTTCCTTAAGAGTGACTGCTGATAGCAGACCGCTGACATTGTCTGCGTTCTGCCTTTTGCCAATCTCATTGATGCATCCGATGATTAGGGATGGTCTGCCATCACTGCCTAGTATAAGTCGGCCGCGGCAGTTAATCCATATCGGGGAACCGTCCTTAGAGAGCCATCTGTATAGTAAGTTATGTTCGTTTTTTTCACCTCTTATAAGCTGATTTAGATCATTTACAAGCATCGTAAAATCGTCAGGATAGACGAACTTTTTATGCTCTTCAAGAACATTATTAAAGAAAGAGCCCGGAACGGCAAAGCGCTTCGTAGCTCCTTCTGTAATATAATAAGTGTCATTTTTTATGTCATAGACATAGAGATTATCATTCATACAGGATGCGAACTGTTCAGCTACATATTTAAAAAGATCAAAGGAAATTTCTTTGTTGTTAGTATAGATATCAGTCATTAGTCTTACTCCATGAATTTATATAATCTGTAAAGGCAATTATTAAAAATTTTTTATTCAACATCCACAACGCGGATCATGTTGGTAGCTCCTGCAATTCTGAGCGGGAAGCCTGCAACGATTACAACACGGCTGCCTGACTTTATAAGACCTTCTGCTTTACATTTGCTGATAACTTCGTTTATAAGAGCTTCTCCGTCCTCCTGTTCTGTGATAAGAACCGGAGTAACACCCCACATGAGTGATGTCTCGCGGCATACGCGCTCATTTGTCGAACAGCCAATGATATCAATGTTAGGACGGAAACCGGATACCTTGCGGATTGTAATTCCGCTGAGTGATACAGGGATGATTGCATCTGCATTAATTATGCTTGCGATTGAACATGCAGCACATGCTATTGAAGATGCAAGATTGCTTCCGTTGTATGTTATATCGAACTTGCCGGTTGTTGTTGCCTTTTCAATCTCACGGCATATTCTGCTCATAGTCTTGACAGCTTCAACCGGGTAGTCGCCGGCAGCACTTTCACCGGAGAGCATTACTGCTGAGGTCTGGTCAAAAATAGCATTGGCAACATCGTTAACTTCGGCACGAGTAGGGCGAGGATTGTGTGTCATGCTCTCAAGCATCTGTGTTGCAACGATTACAAACTTGCCTGATTTAAGACACTTATTAATCATATCTTTCTGGACAACAGGAACCTTTTCGAAAGGTATCTCAACGCCCATATCGCCTCTTGCAACCATGATTCCGTCAGCTGCATTTATTATCTCATCAAGATTTTCAACACCTTCCTGATTCTCAATCTTGGCAATGAGCTTGGAAGTATTATTATGCTTCTCCTGGAGACGGCGTACTTCAAGAACATCCTCTGCACAGCGAACGAAGCTGAGTGCGAAGAAATCAAAGCCTGTCTTCATTGCAAATTCTAAATCATTCTTGTCCACATCGCTTAAGAAAGGAATCGATAAGTGAATTCCAGGAACATTGATAGCTTTGCGGTCAGAGATTACACCGCCGTTGATAACGCGGCAGATGATATCAGTATCAGTAATTTCTTCAACTTTAAGCTCGATGAGACCATCGTTTACAAGTATGCTTGTTCCGACTTTGACATCATTTATAAGATTCTTATATGATATTGAACCGATAGTGTTGTTACCGAGAAGCTCTCTTGTAGTGAGCGTAAAAAGGTCACCGTCATTTACAGTTACCTTGCCGCCTTCAAAGAGACGGAAACGAATCTCAGGTCCTTTAGAATCAAAAAGTGTGGCTACCGGAAGTCCAAGTTCGCTTCGAATCTTGACAATGCGGTTATATCTTCCTAAGTGCTCATCATAGCTTCCGTGTGAAAAATTGAAACGGGCAACATTCATGCCGTTTTCCATCATTTTTCTGAGAGTCTCCTCATTATCACATGCAGGACCCATGGTACACACTAATCTTGTTTTCTTTAACATTAACAAAAAATCCTCCTTAAAAATTATGACCAAATCTCTAATAATGCAAATTTCATTGCATATGTATTGTGCATCTGCAATACATACTGTATATGGCATTTTGCACAATATACATTAGATTTTATTTGTATAGCGCTATAAAATAATAGCATATAACATTATAACATAACATCAGCCAAAAACAAAGTTGTTTCGGCAAAGCTTCAATAAAAGAATATAAGAAAATGGAGTAAAATTATTTAACAAAAATCAGCGTACCTGTTCATTGTTCTTTTTCTTCATTTCGAATTTTTCATTGTACATAATTTTGTCAGCACGCCTTAATGTATCACCGATATCATAGTCCTCATCAGGGTCATAAAGCTCATAGCCGCAGGCAATGTTAAGAGGAAAGCTGTCAGGGTGAGCTGTGTTGTAGTCGGAGAGCATTTTTTTGAAGTCTGAAATGCATTGTTCACATTTGGATAAGGATATTCCGTATAACAATACACAGAATTCGTCCCCACCGATTCGATAGCAGTTACCATATGAACCAAATGCCCTTTTAATCATTCCGGCACTTTCAATGATATATGAATCACCTTGTTCATGTCCTAAGTTATCATTGCAGGTTTTAAGGTTGTTAAGGTCGAACATTGCTACGATATGACCTTCAGGCTTGAATTTGTCCTGCCCTGTATATTTTGCATAGGCGGTGCGGTTAAAAAGTCCTGTAAGCTGGTCGTGGTAAGCCATCTGTTCAAGTTCTTTTGCCTGACTGCCTATTGCCATAAGTGTGCGCGCATCCTTGTGAGAGGAAGCACCGAGAACAATAATATAGAACAGAAGACAGTTTATTCCGAGAAATGAAGGGAATGAACCGTTGAATATATAATAGGTAATCATATCGGACAGCAGTCCGGCAAGGCACACAAATGCACCTATAAAAGCGAGCTTGAGTTTATGATTCCATCCATGCTCTTTAAATTCTTTGAAAAACATAATTATCACGACAGGTATATTAGAGAGCATAACTGCGTGTATGAGCCACAGATTGTCGCGTACATCTTTTATGGATGTAAGCTGGAGCGCAATTATTATGACGAATACAGCAATATTAGCTATACATGGTATATTCCAAAGAAAGTTGTCACTGTCTTTGAAAGATTTTCTGAGAAAGCTTATAAATGGTATCGTCATCATCAGCAGACAGAAATATGATGTGTATGACAGCACTATACTATTCCTTATAATCAGTGCAGTGTAATCTAAGTCCATAAACTTCCATATACCTATCAGCAGTGAAAAGGTACCAACCATCAACAGGCTCTTATCAACATGCGGATTGGTCAGATTAATCACTGTGAACAGGATAAAGAATAGACCGCATAATACGGCAAGCAGGCATGTGAGATATATTATTATGTTGGGTATTAACAGATGCTCATATATTTTATACTGTGACCCCAGATAAATTGTGGGCTGCGTACCGTTCATGCTGTTATACAGTGGAGAGAGCTTGATTCTTACAATGCTACCGGTGTCATCAGGATAAATCGGGATAATACACCAGTTAGCGCCTGTTGTATGGATAAAGGATGAGTTGTCCGGGGCGATGGAATATACGAGATTCTCGTCTATATATACCTCGACACTCTCATGCTTTACAAAAAAAACGAGGTTTGAACCGTTTTTAGGTATGGCAGGCAATGTGAAAGCAAGTTCATTATAAATGCCCAGAGGTGTTGTATTATCGTTGATTGTATCAAATGTGTCAGCTTTAATAATACTGTATGTTTCTGTATGTCTGGTAGAAAAAATAGCAGCATTAAAATGCACACATATATAGACAGTCAGGCATATAAGCACAAGTAAGGCTGTAGCAAAGGCTTTATATATGGAAAATCTAAGTTTTTCATTTTTCGTTTCTGCCATTGTACCTATTTTCCTCCGAATTGATATAATTTATGCATTATTATAGTTATGGTACAGCCATGTAAGCAAGTTAGCTTACCTGCGCTCGTTAAATCATAAGCTGAAATCATTAATAACCTTCGCCGTGAGCCAAACTTGCAAGTATGATGGCTTACTTTTGCTCATTATTTCGTGATTTCATCACGCAATCACTTCGCCGTTCGCCAAAAGTGAGCAAGCTCCTTATGGCTTACTTTCGCTCATTATATCATTAAAATAGGTGAAAAGGAACTGCAATTTTATGGTCTGCTCAGCGTGTAAAAATATGTTTTTTTGAACTTAACTGTGTATAACAAGTTATATTTATGCATAACTCGACTTTTTGGGGAAGCTTAGTTTGTTCTTAGAATATCTTGCTTCGGATAACGAAGTGATATGAAGAAATGCAACTTATTATACACTAATATACTAAATGTGCATGTTTGGACACCGGAAATTCCTTTGTAAAAAAGTGCAAATGACTAAGTGATGAAATTTAAAAATATTTTTAAATACTTCTTGCTTTTTTATGCGGCAAGTGCTATAAAGTATTTAAAGATAATTTTAAATAGCTTATGAGTAATCTGAATTAAGCAGATTGTCGGATTGTTATTGATGAAGAACTTATTATGGGTTGAGATAGTGATTGGAGGGAGATGTATGGCAATAGCAGATAGCTTTAAAGTATTGTCGGAGCCGCTTCGCAGGCAGATTCTTGAACTGCTGAAGGGAGAAAGAATGTCGGCGGGAGAGCTGGCAAGAGCATTGAACGTATCACCGGCAGCACTTTCGTATCACTTGCGGCTTCTAAGGGAGGCAGAGCTGGTGATTGAGTATAAGGAGAAGAATTATGTATATTATTCTCTTAATATGACTGTGTTTGATGAATTACTTATGTGGTTTAAGGGCTTCATGGATGATAAGCAGACAGAGACCGGGAAGACGAAGGCAAAAGCCTAAGTATGGCGTGTAAAGGGGGCTATTTAAATGAGAGAATGCAGAAAATATTACTCATGGATTTTAATTGTGACAGCGGTATTGTTTATCATAACAGCGATATGCGTACAGTTCATGGCAGACAACGTGCCGATGCATTACAATTTTCAGGGTGAGATTGACCGTTATGGTTCAAAAAATGAGAATTATATTTTTCCATGTGTGGTAGCAGGATTTAATGTATGCTGGGTTATTCTTATGAATGTATTTGGAAAGAAGGCAGACAGGGCAGAGGACGAGAAAGTCCGTGCTGAGTCGAAAAATAATCTTAAAGTGTTAGGTTTTACAGCGATAGGAACATCTATAATGTTCACAGTGATGCAATGTGTTTTCCTTTTTATGGATATAAGTGCATCTGACGGACAGGAGCACATGCCGGTGGATGTCAATGTAATATCTAACTGCTGTCTGGGGCTTATATTGATTGTAATAGGTAACATAATTCCCAAGTGTAAGCGCAACGGAGTGGTGGGAGTCAGAACTACATGGAGCATGGACAATGACACGACATGGGAGCTGTCTAACAGGCTTGGCGGAAGGCTGATGATGGTATGCGGTGTTCTTACTATTATAGAGACAATTATTGTCAAAGGTTTTGCTTCGACTGTAATTATGCTGGTTCTTCTTATTGCAGTGTCAGTGTTGATGACATATTACTCATATGTTTTTTATAAAAAATATGGCAATAGCGCTAAAAAACATCAATAATATTGATTAAAATTGCACATTGCCAATGTATAATGTGCGTGTTAAGATATCTACATAAGTTGAAAATATTATTTATGAAGTCATATCTGATATGGAAGATATATTGCGAAGCAGGCTGTGATATAAGGGTTTTGGATTTCAAACATATAGTCCGGAAAATGTCTGAGAAATATCCTAATATTGCGAAGCAAAGAATGCAGATATGAATTACATAATAATCAGGAATTTTGGAGGTATCTGACATGAACACAGAAAAGTACCAGAGAGCGTATTTTTTACCACCGCAGATGAGTTACGACTGGGTGAAGAAGGATTATATAGATAAGGCACCTATTTGGTGCAGTGTAGACTTAAGGGATGGAAATCAGGCACTTATTGAACCTATGAGCCTTGAGGAGAAGTTAGATTTCTTTAAAATGCTTGTCGATATAGGTTTTAAGGAGATTGAGGTGGGATTTCCAGCAGCGTCAGATACAGAGTACAATTTCATGCGTGCACTTATTGAGCGCAATATGATTCCTGATGATGTGACAGTTCAGGTGCTTACACAGGCGAGAGAACATATTATAAAGAAGACATTTGAGGCTGTGAAGGGTGCGCCTCATGCGATTATCCATCTTTATAATTCTACATCTGTAGCACAGCGTGAGCAGGTATTTAAAAAGAGCAAGGAAGAGGTAAAGAAGCTTGCTGTTGACGGTGCGCAGCTTTTAAAGAAGCTTGCGGCAGAGACAGACGGCAATTTTACATTTGAATATTCACCGGAGAGCTTTCCGGGAACAGAGGTTGACTATGCACTTGAGGTCTGCAATGCGGTTCTTGATGTATGGGAGCCTTCAGCAGACAATAAAGCAATCATCAATATACCTACAACTGTTCAGATTGCGATGCCTCATGTATTCGCATCCCAGATTGAATACCTGAGCCACAATATGAAGTACCGTGAGAATGTTGTACTTAGTGTACACCCGCACAATGACCGTGGCTGCGGCATATCGGATGCTGAGCTTGGTGTTCTTGCAGGAGCGGACAGAGTTGAGGGAACACTCTTTGGAAATGGTGAGCGTACAGGTAATGTTGACATCGTGACTCTTGCGATGAATATGGTTTCAATGGGTGTTGAGCCGGGACTTGATTTTTCACATATCATGGATATAAGAAAGAAATATGAACAGTATACAGGCATGCGTGTATACGAGCGTTCACCTTATGCCGGAGACCTTGTGTTTACCGCATTCTCAGGTTCACATCAGGATGCCATATCAAAAGGAATGGACTGGTGGGAGAAGGGTAAGTCAGGCGGCAAGTGGACAGTGCCATACCTTCCTATTGACCCGATGGATGTCGGCAGAGAGTATGAATCGGATGTTATTCGTATCAACAGCCAGTCCGGTAAGGGCGGTGTATCCTATATTCTTAAGCAGAACTTCGGTATCTCTATTCCGGACAAGATGAAGGAGGAAGTCGGCTACCTTGTAAAGGGTGTTTCGGACCGCAAGCACAAGGAACTCACACCTTCGGTTGTATATCAGATATTTGAAGATAATTATATAGGGCAGACAGATGTGTTCTCAGTGCCGGAATGCCACTTTAAGCAGGAGGATGGTATCTGGGCAGCTGTAACAATACAGCAGGGCAAGGAAAAGCGTATTGTGGAGACAGGAGGCAACGGACGACTTGATGCGGTAAGCAATGCGCTCAAGATGTATTTTGGCATAAGCTACGAGCTTGCAGTATATGAGGAGCATGCCATTTCAAAAGGCTCATCCTCAAAGGCGGCATCCTATGTTGGCGTGCTCTGCAAGGATAAGATGTACTGGGGCGTAGGTCTTGATGAGGATATTATCAAGGCATCGATATCCGCACTTGTGGCAGCAGTGAACAAGCTTGCGAAGGATATGAATGTGAAAGAGGGCAGAGAGGAACGCATTGTAGATATCCTCAATTTCATTCAGAATCACTATACAGATGTGACACTTGATGAGCTTGCAGAGAACTTCAATCTTTCAAAACCATATCTTTCTAAGTACATCAAGGAGAAGTCCGGAATGACATTTCAGGATGCAGTCAAGAAGGCACGCATGAAGAAGGCGAAGGTTCTTCTGCGTGAATCCAATCAGAATGTTGAGACTATCGCTGCAAGCGTTGGGTATGAGAATGTAGAACATTTTAACAGACTTTTCAAGAAGGAATACCTTATGACGCCTCTTCAGTATCGCAATGCTAAGAATCAGGAGGAGTAAGAGAGACATATATTCAGGCTGAATGGATGGACTGGTTTTAAATTTCAATCGTTACTGTACACAGTTATTGGTGTACAGTAATGATTGATTAGCAATGAAATGGTATAATGCATTTTTAAGTAAATTGGTATGATTTAAGGTAATTTCTGACATTCGGTGCATTTCAGAGCATCGATAAGGTTCAAATTTTTTTATTTCGATGTAAAATCTAATATTTCCCACAAGCAAAACGGTAAGAACACATCAAAAAGTCCAGTTGGTTAAAAAGTCGATGTTTCATATAGCATCGGAAGTTATGATTTTTATATTTTCGTTGTCCAATGGATGTTATGGCGGGCTTGAAAATCAATATAATATGGGGAGGGCATTTCATACGCTGAGTAATACAAGATTATATACGGAGGCAAATAAAAGATATGATGAAATATGCCAAGCAATATCAAAAATTGAGAAAGAAATAAAGAAATATCCGGAGGGAAAAATACATGTTGTCAATAATAAAAACAGGGTACAATTTTATTTGAGAACATCCTCAAAGGATAAGAGCGGCATATATTTATCAAAACAGCAAAAGGATACAATAGGGTTATTTCTGCAAAAAAAATATGATGAAGATGCCTTGAAGCTGTTGTGTATAGAAAAGGACAATCTGGAAAGCTTTCTGAAAAAGTATGCACAGATAAACTATAAGATACAAGAATTATATTCAAAAAGTACTAAGGAAGTACAGGATTATATAAAGCCGATTGACATGTCTGATAGTGATTATGCTATGGAATGGCAGAAGGAATTTTATAGAAAAAAGAAAATTCTTCCAGATGTACCGGTTTTTATTACAAACCAAGGTGAACATGTGCGTTCTAAGTCGGAGCTGATTATTGCTAATCGTTTAGCATGTCTTCGAATCCCATACAAATATGAATGTCCATTGACTTTGTCGGGAGGAAAAATTATATATCCGGATTTTACAATATGGGATATAAATAATCGCCGGGAAGTATATTGGGAGCATCGAGGGATGATGGATAGCCCTGATTATGCTGTTCATTCTGTGCGGAGATTGAAAGAATACTGTCAAAATGGGATTTTTTTTGGTAAAAATCTAATTATTACAGAAGAAACTTCGAGTGTGCCGCTTGATACAAGATATATTGACGATATTATTAAATGCTATTTTCTGAATAGAGAGACATGATATTCATAAATATAATATGTTATGTACTAATAACCTAAGTTGGCATGTTATGGTATTAAAATGATATGAGGGTCAAAAGGTATTTTGCCCATCATTTGATATCCTCGAATTGCTC
>ERZ1106915.996-NODE-996-length-30053-cov-7.548370_pt1 | contig 30053 bp, 30 predicted proteins | sample MGYA00403653_ERZ1106915 | MGnify/ENA primary metagenome ERZ1106915 (study PRJEB35170, sample SAMEA104062404) | human gut metagenome | biome: human gut; feature: human-associated habitat; material: faeces | place: Denmark | collected 2012-06-06 ... | reverse complement strand
ACATATACATATCCCTAAGAACACCTGTCATATCTTTACTTTCGATTGCAGATGGGGCTTTTCCATTAGATAAAACAACCTCTCATAATATCCACTATCAATCTATCTCGCCAGTTCTTTTGCCTTATATTTTTCCTTTGACGCAAGTTTTAGATAAGTAAGAGGAAATTTTCTCTAGTGCCATTATTCTTATAATATATTTTCAGGCTTATACATGCGTCCTGTCCAACCCATTCCACTTGCCCAGTCTCTTATTTCATCTCTTTCTTCCTGATTTCCCAGTCTGCTTGTCATTAAGAAATCAATATACCCGTGTACTCCACCGACATCATCCATAACAGGGAGGCCGTCTGCAAATATGCATATTGGTTTTCCTTTTATCTCCACTGTTTGAATAATCTTTGATAACAGTTCATCTTGGAGATGATCACTCATATCATACGCTCTGGCTTCCTCTATAAGACCTTCCTCATTGGAAACTACTACAAAGCCGTCTACATTTCCCTCAAATGCTGTGTCTAAACGATTCTTTGTATAATATTTTTCCTCCATGACAATATCAACTTCCCATCCATCTCCATAATCATAATTATATTTTAGAGATTTTGTAATTGGTGTTACTTCGATTTCCTCGTTCACCTTTGCTAGTCTTTTTGCAACAAACTGTACTGCTTCTCTAATATCATCTGGAACTTTTTCATCTTTAGCAGCCAAGACCTCAGTTACCTTCAATCGCTCCAGAAGTTCGTCCATTCTGCTCTCAAATCCCAGTCCAACCTGTTCAATCGTTGCATCTGTCACAGGAATCATTTTATCTTTCTGCTTAGAAACATCAATTCCATTCTTTTTCATTTCCATCCATTCATCAAAAGATGGAGTAACTCTAATTACCGGATTTTCTGTAATTAAACTTTTTGCTGTAGCATTTGCAAATGCATAATGTTCCCACTTACCACCATAGGAATAAGGTGCTGTATATTTCTTGCGAAACCATGTCTTGATACTGACTCCTTGCTTATAATCATCATCCCAATAGATATCTTCAAAATCATCGCACGGAAAGCGAAAATACACACCACACAAATCTATCCAATCCGTTAGTTTCCCATCATATAGAGTTCTTCCACATTCATCCGGTCTATTCTTTCCACCAGTCATCTTCTGAAAAACTTCTTCTGGCAAAAGATACTGATGTAGATGACTGTTTTGCCATCCAAAAGCACGCTGAATCACATAATGCAGTGCATGTAATGTAATATCAGCCGGAACAAGTATCTCCCTAATAATACCTTGCTTTACTTTTCCATATCTATTAAGAACAACTCTGTCTTTAACATCTGTTTCCTCCAGATTCAGGGAAAGACGTAATTTTAATACAGAATACTTCTGTTCTGACATTTCTTCACTCTCCTTTTTCTTTATTCTTTCTCCATCTAATTTCTTTTGCACCCGTAAAAGTTCATGCTCTGTCATAACCCTTATTGTCCCAGCAGGCTCATCATGCTGTTTACTCTGTCTGACTATTTCATCGAATTTATTGGAAACTTGACTGTCCGCTGCTATATACATACGTCTTCGATAATCTTCACTTTTTTTTGAGTTATATGACCGACTTTCTCCATAACCAGTTTCCGTTCGTGTATATGGCAGATATGCTTGGACTGTTTTCTCTGATATCACTAACTGCTTTGAAATCTCTGATGTAGTCATCCCTTTCCGAAATAGTTCTCCGACTTGTTCAGATGTATGACTACTCCATAACCCCTCAGTTATCAGTATCCTCTGAGCTCTTACAAGTGAAGTCCCAACATTTTGTGCGGTTTTCTTTACAGAATTGGTAATCCTATAGTCTGCAATTACTTTTTGATATAAGTTTTCATCTTGAACCATATGAGCACCTCCATATCTTAGATATAGTATATATGCAGTTCTTTTTAGTGTCAACCTAGTATTTATGTTTTAAATTTGAGGCATATACTACTAAATAAAGTATATGCCCATTCGCTCACATTACCAAATCAATATCCATTACATCATTTGCAATAATTATTTTCTGCCATCTCAATAGTAACATCGGTTATATCTCAGTTAGAGTCTCGGTTAAAAAAAATTCTCAACCGAGATCAAACCAAGAGGTCATCCTAATTTCTTTTTAATTTAGGTTTTTCTTGGTTAATCTTGGTTAAATTACATCCAAACCAAACCGAGCTTAACCGAGTTCTACTTTAATACCCAGTTTGATTTCTGTTGATTGTCGCTGTCTTTTTCGATAAGATTTTTGTTTTTCATTGATGTAAGCAAATTATGAATCTTATTCTTCTTCTGAACCTCTGACAACGAGTCTGGCAACTTGTCCCATAATAATCTATCAATTTCTTTTCTGTTTGCCTTTGTATATTGTTTTAGATACTCAATAATCAATGTCTTATAATACTGATCATCTAATCCTTTGTTTTTAATATAACCTGCTTGATCCTCTATGCTTTTTGCAGCTGATGCAGACAAATATAAGCTTCCAAGTCTGCCCTCTACAAGCTTTAATGCTCGTAACCTATCAGCATCTTTCTTCTCAATCTGAATACCTTTTTGCACTTTATCAAGTAAAAATGCATCTTGCAAATTCAGTTCTGGATGATCATATAAAATATGCATATAATTATCATCCAAAGTCTTGCCATAAACTGTTACGTCCACTTGAACACCAGATGAAAAATCATAGTCTGGCATCGGAAAATACTTCGCCTTCTGAATATTGTAAGCTCGTCTAATTCCGAGTGTAGCAGTATCAATCATATGAAAAGATACCATTGCTTCTGCCAGCAACTGATTACGATAAAACGGTGGATTGTAGCTAACTTCCAAAACATTCTCTATTCTCTGTGGAATAAAATCTCCCGGATTAGTAATCTTAATTTTGTCATCAAATTCGTTTACATAAATTCTACCGCCTAATTGATAATTTGAATGAGCAATACTGTTATTTAAAAGCTCTCTCATCAACCAACTATCATACTGTTCTGTTTCCATAGGAAATAACGTCATTTGATTTGGCATATACCGATATGTCAGATTTCTTACCTTTGCAAATACCTTATCAACAACATTGATAAACGGAATCTTAAAAATAGCATAATCCTTGTCTGTTCCATCCGCACCATAGAGACGCCACATAATACTTGGAGCGGCTGTGAATAAATAGTCGAAATCAGAATTTCCCAACAAAAGCATTGCAGCATTTGTAACCTTGCCACCTATTAACAGCTTCATCTTCGTCAAAAACTGTTCATCTGACATACCGTCAACTTCCTTAGAAATTGGTTCTTGTGCCATCTTCTCCTTATACTTTTCACGAGCCAACCGAATCGCACCTTGGTCCAGATTGTCGATAGTTGCACCTTCTATAATCTGTTTAGACCAGTCTTTTCTTTCTTGCGATCTGATTGCATCAATCTTATACTGCTTTAAAGGTACAAGACTTTCTCCAGATCTTTCGTAGTAATTTGTCTTCCAATCTGTTGGGATACCTGTTGCTGCAGCGGGTATCTTAAACATCAACACACGCAGTTCTTTTCCATTTACAATTGGCACCAACTCAATAATATCGTAGAATGTCATACCATTAGTTGTGTCTCTTGCAATTTCATATTTGAATTTTTCAAGAAGACTTTTGTCACCTTTCTTATAAGCAGTTCCTACAACATGTTTAACCTTATCCTTTTCACTTACGCCAAACACAAGCCAGCCATACTGTTGATTCCTAAGATTCGCTTCATTGCTAATTGCCGAAAAGTAACGTCCAATTTTATCTGTATCATAGCCACTTTTTGCCTCTTTGAATTCTACAATTTCATGCTCCCAGCGCTCCATTAAATCCTCTAATATCTCATAGTATTCAACATTATTTATATTTTTATCATAGTCAAAAAATTTCACTTGCTCACCTTCCTTCAAATTTATACCGTCAGCCTGCATATGCTCATCAACTTCCAATCAACGCCACCTAATATAATCTAATGTATATTTTTCAGAATGAATCCTACTCTTATAAACATTTCCTAATCCAAGCTCATTTGAAATATCATTAAGTTTTATAATATTATTTTCAGAACAATTTATACCAGCAATAATTCGACTTGTTCTAAGCCCTAAATCACTTACCGATACATTCATACCTATACTATTATCCAAAGGATAAACTATACGATACTCCTTTTCATGTTCCCACGATTTTGCTTTAATGAATAAATTTTGTAAAAATATAGTCGAATAAAACTCTGCTTGTTCTCTATGCCCTGACGTAATAGCTTTCTTAATAGCTTCTCTGCTTTGAAATATTAATGATGCCACTTTAATTCTTTCCGGTTCATATAATACTTCATGTATACAGTCTTTTTTGATTACATTATATTCGACACAAAACCCCTTATGATTATTTGTATAATAAGCCCACATTGGTAAATAATCTATACTATTAGCTGACAGACATGTTATACCATAATCACTAAAATCAAATAATTGCTGATAATAATCTATGATATCATTGCTATATCCTGCATTGTGCATCCTATTTCTATCAAGCAACATACCCTTATATTCATATGGATCATTCAATAAATCTTTTTGTGCAAACCATATCTCATTTCTTTTCAATGAAAGAAATTTCTTATCGTCAGAATCAGAATCATCAAGCCAAATGAATTTTATTAATTTATCTGGTATAGTAGAAAACCTAACTGCTTTAGCCGCACCCATTTTGCCCTCAAAAAGAAGTTGTAAATACTCATCTATTTTCAATATTCAACCTCCAAACCGACAAATTCAAAAGTTATCTGTTACTCATATATCTTATCCACCTCAGCTTCATATACCGACTCAGTATGTACATCAAACAGCACCCATTCCACCAAGTCAAAACAGTCCGGATTATCCTGCAGGAATCTATTAACTGTATAAACCGCTACCTTTGCTGCCAGTTCTACCGGAAAACTATATACTCCTGTCGATATAGATGGAAATGCAATGGTTCTGATTCCATTCTCCATAGCAAGCTTCATAGAATTAAAATAGCAGTTTGCAAGAAGCTCCTCCTCTTTGTTCCTACCACCATTCCATACCGGTCCAACAGTATGTATTACATAATCACATGGCAGATTATATGCATTTGTAATCTTTGCCTCTCCAGTTTCACAGCCATGAAGTGTTCTGCACTCGGCTAAAAGTCCCGCTCCAGCTGCACGATGAATGGCACCATCAACACCTCCGCCCCCAAGTAGTGAATTATTGGCTGCATTAACGATTGCCTGCACGTCTTTAATTTTAGTTATATCGTCTTGTATAGTTTTTATTATGTACACTTTCATTACTCCTCTTCTAATTCCTGCCATGGTTCCAGTCCCATTTCTTCCCAGGTTACTCCATATGGTGCTCCACCAGAAGTATACCATGCTATGTAAAGAAATGTGTCATCCTGACCTATGTTATTTTCAACTGCCTGCTTATTCATAGCTTTCCTTTTTGCTCTCCGCTGTTTCCTTTTCATCTTCAAAACAGCTGCCTTTTCCTCTGGAGTTTTCTTATGCTTTTTCATATTCAGTTTTTCAAGGGTAATGCCATTCTGAATATCCCTTAATATACGCTCCTTATAACCAGCTTCACGCTTATCCACAATCTTACAGAACTCTTCATATTCTGTTCTTGGAGCAAGAGCATATACTGATGTAAACAGTGTTACACAAATGCTGTCCTTTTCAGTATCAGTCGGCATTCTCTGGTTTACAAGGTAAAACTTTAAATACATCCTATAAGTTTTATCAGCAATAGCACTTTTCTGTTTTTGTTTTAAATCTTTATAACTTCTATCTGCTCTGCTCATTAAAATATTCCTCTTGCAATTTCAGTAAGCTGCCTATCTGTACTTTATATTACTATTCCATTGCAATGGTCAATCTCATGCTGAATTATCTGTGCTGTCCAGCCGGAATATTTCCCATGCTGTTTCTTAAATCCTTGGTCAAGGTAATCAACCTCAATCTCCTGATATCTGGTGCAAGGACGAACGCCTTCCAAAGACAGGCATCCTTCCTCTGTCTGAAACGCTCCGGACTTCTTTGTGATTACCGGATTAATCATTGCAAATTGAAATGGACCTGCAACCACCACAATAATATTCTTCTTAACGCCTATCATGTTTGCCGCCATACCTACGCAATGATCAAGATTAGCACGCAATGTATCGAGCAAATCCGTTACCACCTGTTTATCTATCTCTGTTGCATCCACAGATTTCTGTGCAAGAAATAATGGATCTTTTACTATTTTCTTTACCATTAGTTCCATCCTTTCCAAATATCCGGGTGATAGCCAAGTGTGGACTGCTTTCCATTCCTTACTACCGGAGTTTTGATTACCTGCGGATTCTCAAGCACCTTTTCCAGCTTGTCTTCATCAACAATATATTTAATGAGTGCAAGTAAATCTTTGTCTTTGCCTTCCCAGTTGATCATATTCTCAAGACCACCATTGACCTGAGCCACAGAGTTAAACTCACCTTTGCTCATGCCTTTTTCTTTCATGTCAACGAACTGATACCTGATGCCACGCTCTTTAAAGAAACGCTCCGCTTTCTTAGTATCATTACATTTCTTAGTTCCAAATATCTGTATATTCATAATCAGTATTCCTTTGTTATCTCTTCATCTATTCCATACATAGCCTTAAAATGTTCGAGATCTGCCGGACTTTTTATCAGCATTACCTCTTCTATCTTACCTGTATGTATATCCTTAAATCCTGCAACCTGCTCGCCATTACATATGCTCGCCTTGATTATCGGTTTCTTATTTTTCTTATCATATGTCTTTGTAACTGTCTTTTTCCTAAATAGTCCCACTTTGAGCACCTTCTTTTGACTTTGCCATCAGTATAAGTTTTTCAAAGGACTGTGCAAAGCGTACATCATCATCTTCTGTACGCTTTCTTGAGTCTCCGTTGCCACTCCGGTCGGTGCAGAACCGATGTCCACCGGACATCGTGCACCCTTTCATATGATGCTTATGAGAGCTGCGTCTTGCTTTCTTGCTAAGATGCCGCTCCATAAGCATCTGATCTATGTTCTCATTCGTGTACCACTTACTAGATTGGTGAATAGCATATGCACCTTTTCCAAGTGCCATCGCAGCAACACCATAATCTTGCGATACTACTACATCCCCTTTATGACATATGCTGATTAGTTTATAATCTACTGCATCTGCTCCTGCACCTACTACAATCACTTCGCTGTAATCAGAATACAACATATGATTTGTATCACACAGCAATGTGGTGGAAATATTATATTTCTCTGCTATTTCTTCTACAATACCTACTACAGGGCACGCATCTGCATCTACAAATATCTGCATTTTTCCTCAAATCTGCTTTCTTCAGCTTTAATTAACTGGTGTTCGTACTTCTATGAGATTTCCTGATGGATCATAAAATCTTACCATCTTTTGTCTCCATACAACTCCGCAAATTCAGACTGTACCGCCCCACATAAATATCACTTGAATTCATTTTATCTACCTAATCATCTTCAAATTAATTTTCTATCGTATAATTGTCCTTTTAACTTATCAAATACTTTACTGTTTTCTGATAAATATATCTATTCTCTAGAGTATTTTTTATATATTGTTTCTGCTTCTGCATACATTAATGCTGGATCTTGTAAAAATTCCTTTACTATCTCCTTTTGCAATCTTGTCCCCTGCATACCATGTAAATTACTTTCTGAATCTAGACATCGTATACGTGCTGATTGCATACGTATTCCTGCATAATTTCTAAACATATCTGAAACCGATTTTCCAGTGCAAAGTTCTTCTCTTTGCCGCAAGAATTTGCTAATTCTATGATAGGATTCATCAATTTTTTCTGCCGATAGATTTCTATTCTTATAATATTCTGTAACAAGAATAATAACCTCTTCTCGATCCCATTTCCGTTGCATATTTTTTTCGTTACTCATAGACCTATCCTTTCAAATATATACAAATAGCATAAACTCTGAACTGCTTATCCCACTCTTATACTTAGAAATTTACTGTTTCTTCATAGTCTAAGTACTTAATCTCTAAAGTCCTTATCGTAAATCGTTATGACTTAAAATTTTATATGTTCACTGTCACATTATCTATATTAACAATTTATCCCATGTCTCACTTTAATCATCTTAATAACTCTTTCTGGATCATCAAGATATAATTTCATGTATTCAGAGTCTTTATTTATAATTTCTTCCTTATTATATAATTTTTTATAATATGCATTCTCTTTCTCTACTATATTTGATTGAGAATACTTATCCTCTGATTCAATTAATAACTCAATTGTATTTACATTCTGCAAAGTGTAGTCGCTGCTAGCACATTCCGTTTCAAATTCATCATATAATAGTTGTCTATACGCTTCTAATGAATCCTTTTTATTATATTTGTTATCTTTAATAATGCTATTAACTTTATCTCTAGAATTTACTTTATCTAAAAATTTTGCCAATTCAAAATAATTCAATTCTTCAATAGAGCCTTCATGCCGTAATACAAAATCTTTCATCTGTGGATTCAATTGTATTATCTCTTTTTTCTTTGAAAAAGAATACATTAATTCATTTGTATCTCCATATAGAGCACCCACTACATATTTCTTACATTTTTTTGTCACTTGATATACAAGCTTATTTTTTGCTTCGGTAGTCAAATCAGAAAAGCAAATAGTAACTTTTTTATCTCCATTTGAAAAACCTACATATTCTTTCAAAATTTGTTCTATATACGTTTCTTTGGTTCTTGAATTATTCTGTGCTAGCCCATATTTAACTATTAATATCCAGTATATTTTAGTAAATTGCTCAAACAATTCAAAAAAAGTATACTCTGTTCTATTCTTATATTGATGCATACAATCAATAATTGATTTCAAAAATACAAATTTATAGCTAGAACTATTCTGTGTTTTAGTAGAAAAAACATTTCTAAAAGCTTTCCATAGTTGCTCTTCTGAATAATTTCCAGTTCTAAACACACCTTCTGATAAATCGTATCCACTCATATATTATATTCCCTTTCGTTGTTTCAGCATTTTTATCATGAGTTCCGGATTATCAAGATATCTCATCATATCAGAATCATTCTCTTCGTTATAATTCTTTTCATTTTGGTTTCCAATAAAGATCTCATTCTCTTCTTCTGTCTTTTTAGCCAATTCCATCATTTCATCTGCCTCAAATAACATTTCCATAGTATTTGCTTTAAAGGATTTAATAAAACTTAGTTCTGCAATGCACTCTTTTACAATAGATAAATAATTATTTTCCTCGATACCTTCAAATGATTTATAATATCTTTCTATTTCCCCAGAAAAACTAACTTTATATATATGAGAAATTTCACTCAACATATTAAGATAAGAATATTGAATTCCTCTCTTAATTTCTATCTGCCTATCATAATCTGTTAATGCTAAGTTATTCTCCTCTATTGCATCAACTAATGTTCTGTAGTAGTCAATAAAATCATCTGAATCTGCCACATAGGACAATTTATCAGTTATTTCTTCAAAATCCTCAGTCAGCGCTATAGGTTTTGAAATTATACAATCATCATTTACATCTTTATTAAATGCCCTAATTCCAATATAGTAATTAACACCCGCCTTGATAAAAAATATAGTAAATCCACCTATAGCCTTATTAATTTCCTTCATAAAAAAAAGAGAATTTTTCATTCCATTAATACCACTAATTTCCGTAGCTATAATTCGACATGGCATAACACCACGCTTAGTTCTTTTATAAAACTCTTTATATATGTATACATCCCCTGCATTCTCAATAAAATTTCTTTCATCTTTGTTATATACTTCCTTCTCATCCCCATGAAGAAAAATAAATTTATCCATATGCTCAATTTGACATGATTCCTGAGCATTCGCTAACCCCATGTATTGCAACAAATGTGCAATATCTTCCCTAGTAAATTCAAAAGTTTCATAGAAAGGAATTATATCGGCATCCCCATTAAAGTTTACCATAAAATTTCACCATCACTTATTAAGAATCTTATCAATGGAAGACTTCAATGATTCCCCATCTTGTTCTTCGTCAAATTGTCTCACATAATCAAATATTCTTTTCAAATAATCATCGTCAGTAATACACTGATCTACAAACTGCTCATGCATTACTTCCAATCCTCCTAGAAAATAAGAATTAAATATTTTCATATTATTCTTTATCATTTCTCTATCTTCTGGCTTCTCTTCCGAAAAGGTAGTAGCTCGATATATTCTTTTATCTGGATCCGGCTCTGACTCCTCATCAGAAAGCATAATTATTTGATAAATAAATTTCAATTCATTTTGTCTTTTTATAATAACTTCCGATAACATTCCAGCATCGCCAGGTATACTATTATCTATTACCCCTTTTCTACTATATTGATATCCGATTAAAGGGCAAAGTATATAGGCATCAATATAGGCATTAAATATTTTAAAATTTGAATGTTGCTCCCTATCAGGAACATTCCCAGCTAATTCGCACAAATCTTTCCAGTAATTAGCATGTTTACCTGAAATCTTAAAGTCCTTATCAAACATATTAGTACCTCCTTACTTAATATGTGTAGATGTATCAATCTCTTTACCTTCTGCGTCTCGATCTTTTTCAATCACATAACTTTTTCCAACATACTGTTGAAGATTTGAAGATGCATACTCCCAATCTTTCTGCATTACCGCCATTACAACCTGATTTGCTGTATTAGGCAGTATTTTACAAATATTATCAATATGTATTTCATCCACGTTAGAAAATGGAGCATCCATAACAAGCGGATATACTTGTCCCAGTTTCATTTCAGCATCATCTAAAATTTTATCTTTAGCCATTGATACTAAGCTCGCTATAAAAGCAAAACTTTTAACAGCTTTTAAACCATCAGACTCTTCTGTGGTAACATCGCTATATTTCACCCTATATTTATCATCTATAAGTATTGAACGTTCTCCATGATACATTTTAGCAAAGTTTTCATTAACTCTTTTCTGCAATTCTGCCCTTACTACCTCTTCCTTACTCTTATATGTTTCGCTCAACCACTCATATACCTTTTGTGCATACATAATATAACGCGCTACTTTAGCATTTTTTGTGCTACTTTTTGCATATTTATCAATCGCATTTTCACAATTTTTTATGTTAGAATCAAATCCGCCTATTTTGGCTACACATGCATCATAATCCGTTTTTGCTTCGACATATTTTGTATGTGCTTCTCGTCTTTTCTTTTCAATTTCCTTTGCATCGGTATCATCAATAATGAGTTCTGACTGTTTTTTCTTTTCATCTTCAAGAATACCTATATTTCTCTGAAGACTTCTTATTTCTTTATACTTCTCCTCTATAATATCCTTAAAATTCTCAGCGCCTGCTAAATATCCTTCTGCTTTTGTTTTGTATGCTTGAACAGATGCACCTATATACTCTGGAGGTAATATCTTTCTTTCTTCCATCACTTTTAAATATGGTATAGAACCTTGATCAAGATGTGTACCACATAAGCAATATCCTCTTTTGACAAGATAATCTATAGCCCCTTGTTCCATATCCGGAACACATTCCACATGTCCTGTCTGTTCTTGAAGTTTTTCTAACATATCTAATGTTTTATTAATTAACGGCAATCCAAAATATGCATATGGTCTATTATTAAATTTCTTGACCATGTCTGTCTTCGCCCTTTCAAGTTTTGCTTTTTCAGAATTTAATGTTGCTTCAACTCTATCCCTTTCCCTTTTTGCCTGTTTCACCTGTTCTATATTACTTTTAGCAAGTAATGCGTTATACTCATTTTCTTTACTATGCCAATATTGCATCTGCTCATCAAAATTCTTTTTTTCTTCTTCTTGCTGTGCTCTTTTTACTTTATATGTTTCTAAACTATCCTTTGCTTTTTGTGCATTTACATCACCAGTCGTGTCAATTTTCGATTCAAAAGTTTTTACAACACTATTTAAATGTGTTTTTGCATTTTCAAGAACATCCAGTCGCATCAGCCCTCTTACTGCTTTAGACAAATCTGTACGATTTGCTATACCTGATATACGCTCTCCACCAAAAAAGAAATAATCCGATAAGTCCTTTGGTAATACTCTATCCATAGATTCCGCAATATTTGATGCATCAATTGGTGTTTTTGTCTGCCCATCACTTTGAAGGTACTCTAATGTCAATTTTTCTTCAGGTTTTTTATTTAAATTAACAACCACCTTCCCATCTTCCCATTTTCTTTCATTGCATAAGTATTTATATAGTCTTTTTAAAGTGTAGATCATACTATTATGCTCAAATGTAACCGCTACAGACACTGATTGAGAATCTCCCTCATTCATATTATCTCTAACTTCGCTGTTAAGTAATACAGGATCCTCAAATCCATTTTTACCATAAAGACACCATTCAAATGCACGTACAATCGTGGTTTTACCAGAAGTATTTACACCAATTAAAACTGTAACATTCTTTTCGGGATCTGTTGAAAATTCAACAGTCTGCTCCCCAATATACTGTCTAAAATTATTCATTTCCAACTTTTGTAAAATCATTTTTTATCTACCTCCGTCATTATGAGTCCTCGGATCTTATTCTCCATAGCGGGATTAGATTCTTTTTTCACAATATTGTCTGTTTCCATTTCTAAAATGCGTAGTTTAATAGTATCCAATTTTTTTTCATCTAAATTCTGATCCATCATCAATATCCTCCAATTCTTCAATGCTTAATTCGTACGCACATTCCAAATCATTAATTAATTCATCAGAATCACGAGAATTCAATGCTATTTCTCCAAATTCCTTTATTCTTGCTAATTCTCTTTTGGCTAAAGCTCTCTCACAATTATAATCTGTACTATACCGGTTAACTTCTTCCAATGGTCTTACTAATGTTACAAAATCATATATCACAGCGTATGGCTTATTACTTGCCAAACGTAAAACTCTTCCCCTTCTTTGAATATATTCTTTAGGGTTAGTTGTACTTGCCAAAATAAATGCTGTTCTGATACTTGGTATATTTACCCCTTCATCCAAACATTTTATAGCAACTATAGCTTGATATGGATCTGCTGAAGCAAATCTTCTTTTTATCACTTCTCTTTCTTCAGCAGACTCATTTGAAGTAAAATGCGTTACTTTCATTCCAAGTTCGTTTCCCAATATTTTAGACACAGCTACTATCTGACGTTCACCTTCTTCGTCATGTTCTGATTCATCATATTCAAATGTCTGTACCCTTGTTGCGCCGCAATATACCAAAATATGTGTATCATTTTTATAATTTTGCATAAGTTTCTTTAGCTCTACTAATTTGCTTTTGGCACCTGCAACAATTCTAGCACGTTGAAGCAAAAGTCTCTTGCCTTTATCAGTAATTTTCAAATTACCATGCTTGTCCTTATGACACTCCTTTGATACCCTATATGATATATCTCGATATTGCTCCATCTCATCTTCATCCAAATATACAACTACTGGATAATAATAGTATGGTGTTAATTTTCCCTCTTTAATAGCCCTTTTCAAATCATATTGTATACATTTCTCCCCAAAATAAGTTTTCAGACAATCCGTGCCCTCCTCATCACCATGTCTATCTAATGTAGCCGATAATGCTAATCTATACTCTATATTCGGATATAACTTATTTCTCAAATTAGGTGACCCAAAGTTGTGAGCCTCATCAACAAGAAGCAATGTATCTTTTCCTAAATACTTCATCTGTTCACACACAAATTTTGATGAATACGTTGCATTTGTGGTCACAAAACAAAAGCAGTCTATGACACCAATTGAAAAATCTAATATATCATCCTCTAATCTCTTTTTCCAATTTTTTTGTTTTGACGAAGAATAGCCTATTGTTGGTAGCAAATTAAACAATTCAATATCCTCTACCCATTGTTCCACCAGGTGTTGATATGGACACACAATAATTATTGCCAATCTCTTCTTCGCTTCATAAAGTTTTGTTACAGCACCGAGTCCCGTATATGTTTTCCCTGTACCTGTCGCCATATCAAAAATTCCACAATAATTATTTTCTTCCCACTTTTCTATTGCATCCTTTTGATAATCACGCAAATCAAATCCGGGAGGCATACGAGGTACCCCTTTTTGTACAGGACTTTCCTCTACCATTTCCTCTTCATCAATATCGTAATTTATCTTTGGTTTTTGATTTAGTTTTATCTTTTCTTTTACTACTTCCGGAAATTCTATTATCTCTAAGTCTGTATCCTCATTGTTCCATAATGTATCAAAATCATTTTGCATTTCCTCCGCATATTGCCTTGATTCTTCCCACGAAGTAAATACCACAATAGATTCATAATTATTGTAAAATGCATTTATTGTCTCATTAAGCGAACCTGTAAATACTATCTTATTCCCCTCCGCATCTGTTACAATCCCGACTTTCTCGTGATACATTCCAGTTGACTTATTGGGTGGTGTAAACGCTACTTTAATTTCTAAATTTCCATTTTCAATAAGGTGGGATAATAAATTTAATCTTTCCTCCTGAAAATAATTCTCTGGTTCTTTATACTCTCTTAAAAGTGCTTGTTCTATAATTTTCTTTTTTTCATACCCCTTCTGTATTGCCACCACGTCTTCCTCACTTAAATACGGAGAAACAATAAACTGTATTTTTCCACCATTTTTAACAATACCTGCAATTCCTTTTGTCAACTCAATTAAGGCAGTAGAAGAGAAAAAGCCTACTGAGCGTTGGTATAATACAGATTCCCGTAATACAGGCGTATAAAATTCTTTCACAATATTATGTTTATATGTCTTATAATGCTTTAATAAATTTAAATCTGTAAATGTCACTACGCTCACCCACCTTCTAATCTATGATATTATGTTCCATATCCTCAATGTAATTCTCTATATCCTTACTTTCTGTTTCAATACATACTCCACAGTATGCTTTATCTGTCACTGGCGTTGGTACAATTTGGCACTCTATACCTTGATTATTTAATCTTTCTTCCGTTTCAAATACATGGCTTGTACTGAAAAAAACAATATGCATTTCTAATCACCTACTTTTTATAAGTTCTAAGACTTTATCAATATCTGTTTTAACAACATTCATACCCAAGCTGAATCTTACTATGCCTATTTCCTTAGTATTTAAAGCTTCGTGTGCTAATATAGCACAATGTATTCCACCTCTAGTGCAAACATCATTTTCATCTAAATACTGCACTACCTCATTTGATTTCATACCATCTATATTTATACCAATAACACCTAAACGTCGAAAATCTTTATCATATATTGTTACATCACTAATTTTATCTAATTCTTCAATAAAGTAATCAGTTAGTTCTTTTTCTTTTTTTAAATTGCTTTCTTTATTTTGATTTATCCAATCCAATGCAACTTTAAGTGACCATATAGCTGGCATATTTAGTGTTCCTGCTTCATATGCTTCTGGAAACACCGATGGATTCACATACGAATCACCTAATACTCCTGTTCCACCTTGCAATAATGGCTTCCATATAGGTTTTTGCAAGCATACGAGTCCTCCTACCCCGGGTAATGCTAACAAGTCCTTATGCCCCGTAAATGCCAAATAATCTATTCCATCTTCAGACATTGAAATTTCTATCTTTCCAGCACCTTGTGAAGAATCAACAAAAGTCATAATTCCCTTCTGTTGCATATAACGAAGCACATCGAGATTAAATACTATTCGTCCAGTTAAATTACTTGCTAAGGTTGTTTCAAAAAGGACTGTATTAGTTTTTACATATTTATCGTAAATTTCTTGTGGTGTAAGCTCTAAATCTTCTCTACTAACTATAGAATAATCAATAATACCTTCTTGTTTCATTTCATGTAGTGGTCTCAAGACCGCATTATGTTCATAGCAACTGATTACCACATGATCACCATTTTTTAACAATCCTCTAAAAAAAAGATTAATGGCTTCTGTTGAGTTCTTCGTAAATATCACATTTGGCTCTGACAAACCAAAGTACTTTGCTACTGTTTTTCTAGCCTGATAAAGCATTCTCGATGCCGCTATACCCAGTTTATAACTTCCTCGTCCTGGACTTACACCTATCTCTCTCACATAATAATTAAATGCATTATATACTTCTTCCGGTTTATATTTAGTTGTCGCAGCATTATCTAAATATATCATATCTACCTCACTATTTATTAAATGGTATCATATCTATAATCTTTTTTAAAATTTCTTGTGATATAGCTCTAATCTTACTATCATTAATATATCTTTCTTGTGCTTGTACATGTGATATAACAGTATACGGAATAGTAACTTCATCCGCACATGAATACCTTAACATTTCAAAATGAATTACATATTCTAACGCTCTTCTTTTAGTTTTATTAATATCTCCGGAAAAAATTTTAAATTCACTAACATCAAATGCAATTACATTTATTTTACCTATTTCACTAACTTGATATGTAGAATATTCCATTATTTTAGATAAAAATGTTCCCGGAGGATTATAATTTAAATGTCCAGATAATCTTCCAATTGCTCCATTGCGTTCTTCAGTCTCTCCCACATATAAAAAAGCGTTATCATCTACTGTAGTATATAAAATGTAAATAAAGGGATGTCTGTTAGCTATACATGGAGACGATACCATTGCTTCATAAGCTTTCATCATCTTCATCATCCTCATCCAGTTCTAAATCAATAAAATTCTCTAATTGATGTGATACCGACTGGCGCAGTTTTTCAAATATTTTTGCATACTTGTTGTCATCACAATTAATTCCCATTTCTGCCATAGCCATATTCAAAAAGAATGCATCCAAAATTACAACCGCATCTGAGCCAACTTCCAATTTTTTATATATCTTTTCATAAAAAGGATGCTGTCGTGATAATTCCACAATAACCTGACAATTATTTTCTCCTCCAATTCCAGGTTTCCATAACATTCCTTTTGGTAATTCACTCACAGTAACTACTCTTTGCTTATTTTTCCTCTTTAATTCTTCAATGACGGTATCATCTATACCGTACTGTTCCTTCAAATCCGCAATATTATTAACAACTGCGTCCTGCATAGGTTTAACATCACCTGTTTGAGGATCGCAAACAACTGGAGATACTCCTTTAAGCATCTCATTACTTCTCGAATGCAATGTATCTGAATCAGTTGGTGATTCCTGTAACTCATTGGCTTTTCTAATTTTCATTTCATCCCATAAATCTTTTGATCTTCGTAAATACGGATTTAATAAATCTCTCAATTGTTCCATAAAATGCTCTGGAAATACTAATTGAGTTTTCTTAACATCAAGATTCACATCATCATCACAATTTGTATCTAAATCAATGCTCATTCTTGATGCCAATAACCTTGGTTCACTTCTTGAAAATAACGATAATGTTGTAGCTTCTACAATCAGCCTATCATTTCTGTAAATATAAAATCCTATATTTTTTTGCAGTATATGATATTCTTGATTTATTTTCTTTTGTAATCCCTCCCTTTCGTATAATGGAGGATTTGGCAATAAGACTGCCCTTATAGTAGCTTTTGATTTTGTCTTTGGATTAATTACTAATGGATAACTTGACGGAAAATAATTACATACATGTTTTCCATCATAATGAGTCATCAAATTATCACCTATTTCACTACAAAATAATGGATCATATGGTTTTATTGCATTATCACTATTTACATATATCTTTAAATCATCCTTTTCCATAAACCTATGAAAAGTAATTGCACATTTTTCAGAAATCTTCTTTACAGCTAAATTTTTTTTTACCTTACTTACCTTTATTAATTCATCCAAAATTACAATTGTTCCGTTAGATAAATTGAACTTTTTAATATATGATTTTTCCTCTTCTGAGAGTTCAAGATTTTCATCCACAATGTATCTATTGTTCTCTTTTATATCTTTCCAACTAATAGATGCCTTGTTCCAATCATTTTCATCATCGTGTTTTGAAACTACGTAAATATCATTTGCTTGTGACAAACCTGCACTTTTAAGTCCAAATCCATACTTTGAAAGTGAATTATCGTGATAAACACTTTCTGGCGACCCCAATTCTAAGGCATTAAAAACCTCATCACAATTCATTCCTTTTCCATCATCACATATAATTACTTTTTCAATTTTACTATCTACTTTATTTTCGCCTTGAATAAGTATGTGTATATTTTTTGCCTTAGCCGTAACTGAATTATCCACAATGTCTAATATAGCACTTTCAAATGTATACCCCATATTCCTTATTCCTGCGAGTAATCTTACAATTGGAAGTTCTTTAGGTCTATCTTCTCTAATCATACGTTATCCCTTCTTTCCTGCAACCTTATCACAAATAATGCATCCGTTGTAAAACTTAGCAATACACTTTTTGCAATGTTCGCATTTATTCTCATCAATTTTATATTGTCCATGTATTGTATCTATCGCTCCGTGCGGGCAAACAGAATCACATGCTGAGCAGCGAATACAAAACTGATATTTTCTCAATTGGCATTTCAGTCTATTAACAAGGTTTGTTACATCAATTCTTTCTTCTGGCAATACTTTCACAACATTTGTTCCATATGTTATTATTAATTCAAAACATTTCCTATACTCACCTGACTTGTCATTGTCAAATACTGAAATATATGTAGCATCCTTTTTTTCAACGACTTTCAAATCCCCAAATGGTTTAAATAGCTCAATTACGTCTCTATTCAGTTTTTTATCAATTATAATATTTCTCGCTTTATCAGATAGATTACAAGCTGTATCCATAATAGACACATTTTTTACTTTTAAACCGCTTGCACCTCTCCTAACTTTCCACTTACCATCTTCATAATAATCTTCCGGATCTGATTTATTTGCACGCACTGCAAAATCTAGCACCATGTCTTTCCATTTTTTCATATCTTCCGGATGATATATTTCCGTCAACATCATTGACCAGTCTGAATTATTAGGACAGCACCAGCAACCAACTCTCTTATAACCATACTCGTAGCATTCATTTATCAATATATTTTTATATAATATATATAGCCATACATCATAATCAGTCCATTCAATAATTGGCATTGCATTTACCTGTGTGGATATCTTTGAATGCTCTTGTGTTCTTTCATATCCTTTTCGCGCCGCTGACTCACTATGTCTTATTCCCAAAAAAGAAAGACTGCTACCTGGCAAGTTTTCCAATTCTTTATTAAGATTACTCGTCTTAAAAATTGTACAGCACCATCTTTCATGTTGACTAGGAGGTCCAAACACTTTGCACAGTTTAAAGAAATCATTTTCTGTTTCACTAGGAATCATTGGTACTTGCGGATTTTCTCTTCGAAATTTATCTTGCACATACTCATATGTCTCTCTAAATTCCAAAGTTGTATCACCAAAAAAATGTACGATAGAATTATCCTGCAATGCATCTCTTACCAATCTACTAACAACTGTAGAATCTTTTCCACCTGAAAACGATACGGTAGGAATATACTTATTTTCGGCATATTCCCCTGTAGAATATTTTTCATAAATGTCTACTATATATTTCTCAGCTTCATAAACTAAACCCTTAATATATGCTTCATTTGCTTTTACTACTCCCATATATGGTGTGTAGTCACGTTCTATTTCGATATTGTTTCTTAGTTCGTCTGCATATTTAAGATGGCTCTTGTTCTTGTACCATTCTATGTATGGTATTCTCTGAATTTCTCCATCGTAAAGATATCTACTGGATCCAAAATACCATACCTTTTTATCCGTTAAATCTTCTCCCACAATTTTGCTCAATAATTTTCTTTCTTGAACAAATACTGGATTGCAAATAGATCCTTCAGATAATTTTTTCAATTTTCCTTTGCATGTTAATTCGTGCAACTTCTTATCGAACACCGGTTCGCTACACTTTTCACACCAGTAGATCATTATAATCCTCCAATCTACATTATTTCAGAAAATATTTTTGCTAATACTTGCATTTTCTCATCATAACTTAATGATTCTCCAAAATTATCAATAGTCGACTTAATCTTATTAAACATAAGCTGACTATTTCCTGATAATTCACCTTTGTTGAACTGAGTAATCTTTTCCTCATCATTTCCTGTACTAATTGTAACCTTAATTTCATCAGCACCAACACCATCTTGTACCTGATAATCATTCAATTGTTTTACCATTTTTGAGAAAGCTTCATAAAAATCCTCTATTTTTGAATCATTCCAATACTCTATCTCAAATCCTGTAACTACTCTGCCTATCTCTTGAACAATTTCTTCATCACTTGTTGACAAATTCATATTTGCTAAATAATCTAACATCATGCTAGTCTGATAATCAAAGGACTTAAATCGTTTTTCTTTCCATTCTGATTCATATAACCTATTTAACTCAGCTGTAATTGAAATATCTGATTCAATCTCTAAAACCGTTCTCACTGCCTTTTCAATAGTTTGAATTTGAAGTTCTGTCACGCTCTCAAGTTCCAAAACAATTTTTTGTATGATCATTGAAAGTTCTGATAAATCATCATCCAATTGTAACAAAGTCTCAAAGAAAAACTTATTATAATCCTTATGTGATATACTCATAATTTCCCTATATTGCTTTGCTTTCTCTGACACATATTTGTTTGTTGTTCTAGCCGCCTTAGAAATCGCTACAAAATGTTTATTCATTGCTTCATACAATTCTTTTAGTCTGTTTCTTGCATTTTTATCTACATAATGCGAAAAAATCTTTTCTAAGCTATCTATATATACAGTTTCTGCTTCGGACCAGTTACAAATGTATAAGCTATAGTCTTCAGGACTTTCCAACGCTTTTAACAGTTCTTCTTCACAATAATCGTGCTCAGAGCCATGAAAATAAATAGATATATTGTCATACTGCCTAAGCTCATACGCAAGTAAAATTGAAATATATCCATCTCTTAATCCATAAGGCGGTTTTTTGAGTACATCATATAATTCTTTAATACCTGTTTGCCCTTTCAAACATTTTGTGATGTATTTGCTAATCTCTTGAGACACAAAATATCCAGAAGTTTCTCCACTAGGAAGAATATTTAATACTCCTATATTTTCTTCTCCGTCATATAAGCCATTCTTAGACAAAACAGATCGAATAATTGAGTGTTCTGGAGACAACAAACTACACTCCTTAAGCATATTATCTTTGTTATTCATAATATATGAAAGAGCTTTTGTTCGTGCTAGCCTAATCGCCCCTGATACAGTATTTTTATTAATTAAATCATTATTAACAATTATTGCTCGTGGATAACTATTCATCATAATCGTGGATGCAATCTCGGCAACATCTTTATCACTTCTCGCAATATATTCTTGTCCCTTTGACACAACCGCAATACTATCTGATTCAATATTTCTCCAACTTGCAATAATCTCATGGAGAACACTTTTTTGCTCATTCAAATATAATTCTAATTCTTTTTCTACTGTTGGATCATCTTTCTTCAACTCATCTCTTATTGAATAATAGTATTTTATAGCAACGTATCGTTTGACTTCATATAAAATTTCATCCTCTTTCTGATTAATAACTAAAATAGCTCGATCAGGCATATTTTCATTACTCAAATACTCTGCAATTTCAAACTTCTTATCTAAAACAAATGCTATCATTCCGTCATAATACTTCGGAAGGAAACGCATTAATGCCTTTTTTGTTAAATCTGGCTTTAGCGCAAATATTGGCAAAAAAATACGATTCATATGATAATGCCAATTATAATCATATGGATAAATCACAAAATCTGAAAATTCTTCATTTAAAACAGATATTGCTGTCTCATCTGTAACAAATGCCAACCTCTCGTCTATCATAGAGTCGAAATCATAAATACTACTATCCAAAAAATCATAATATCCATACTGACGCATGAATTTTATAATTTTTGTTTTTTCCAATTTTTCAATAGACTCTTTTATCAAGTTTTTATCTGCATCTATTACATTTATCAATGTTTCTATATCTGGAGTTAATGTTCCTAAATCATTTATTATGTAAATGACTGCCATCGCTTTTAAGACTTTTATTTCAGTATTTTTATCTGTAGTACTCCCAAGCTTGTTTACTGCCACTTGATATTTCTTATATACTTCTCTTGCTTCGCCACCCCGATATGAACATATATTTTCTTCAAAGTAATCATATATTGAATCAAGACCAACAAAATGAAATTCTTCCAAATTCAATTTTTCAAGCTGCGAAAATAATGAATAATCTTCGTCGCTTGCCAAATATGTAAAGAAAGTCCTTTCATTTTGAGCCACACGCTTAGATAATCTATCTAAAGCATATAATGTAATCGGATGTAATGGATATCCTCCTTCAAATGGGTTTATACCTTCATTCTCAGGCGGTAACAAGAATCCTTTAAAGTCATATGCCTGCGTATACAATTCATTCAATTTTTCTTGGTATTTACGTTTAAAACTATTCCATTCCTTGGTTTTAGGTATAATATGAGGAATTAATGATAAACACTGATCATATTTAATATTTATTGAAGTTGATTTAAACCTTCCTTCAATTTTTTTCCACTCATCACTTATAGATTTTTTCATCTTATCTGTATAAAGTGATAATTGCTTATGAGACACTAGTATAAGATAATCATCAAAATCCGAATGATCACAAAACTCTGCTAAGTCCTGTACATCTTTTACTTTTATATTTTCTCCTATGTCTTCTATATATCTGCCAAATTCATCGAATACAAATATTATTCCTCTGTAATTGTCTGCAATAGTTGAATTAGCAAGAGTAATATTATCAATCATATTACCTGCTTCACTAACAAACTCTGCTCCATATGTCATTGCTCTAAATACTACATTAAAGTCTTTTTCCGATTTAGAATCATAATTCTGCAATCCATTTATCAATTCTGATTCACTTATTTTATGATTCTTATATATTTCTCTGAGTCTCTTATTCGATTCCTGTCCACAATTCCATTTATTTATCAATTTCAACGCATCATCAAAATAACTTTTGAAACAAATATCAATTTTATTTCTTTCTAATTCTTTCTTAAGCGAATAAGTTATACATTTATCGAAATCTCCAAAATTAGCATAAATTGGCACCACAAGATATGGTTTCTCTTCTTTTACATACTTTTTTATTTCTGATGCAAGTTCCTTATCATATTTTGATATTGCATTTAAAAACTCAACGATGCCTTTTCCATTAGTATTTACATGTCCTAACAAATCACTAAATACTGTCAGTAAATGAGATTTTCCTGTTCCATATGAACCATATAATATTCTTGAATGAACATCTGCATTTCCATTGATAATGCCTAGCAAATATTCTCTGAGTATTTCTGTTGTAGTGATATTAGGAATAAATCCTGCCAACTTTTCCTCATCTTTCATATCAAAACAAATATTAGCAGAATACTTATATTGTTTCTTTTTTTTAACTAAATTTGTATAATTCATTATTTATCGTTCCTTATCAACATAATATTGTTCTACCAAACCAGCGTAATCATAACCATTAAATTCAATGAATCTATTTCCAAAGTTGTTATTAAGGTTTATATATTTTTTATTTTCCGCCTCAACAAGCAACTCCAACAGTTTAGAATATTTCATTCCAAAATACTTACCAATCTGCCTTTTTTCTTCCATTAATTTATCAATGTTTATCTGTCTTCCACTAGAACTCTCATCTATATTATCCATTGCTATTGAATATATAAGTATTTCCAATGGCACTTCCTTACCTGTAAGACTTCTTTTCTCATATGTATTTTTACCAGTCTCTTTTAAAATCTGTAAAGGTGCCAAGAACGGATATGTATCTTCATCCATTATGCTGTTTTTGTCGAATTTTCCTTCACCAATATATGTGTTTTTTAAGCAATTAAATTCTTTATCTACTGCAGTCTTTTTCACTTTCATTCCATTTACTGACAGGAATGAATGGAATCCATCTACAAATGCATCCTTTGTAAATACATTTTGTTTCCATTCATTAAACAACCAATACCACGCAGTAGCATTTTCTTCATTCAATGCCAAGTTTCTATGTAATAGAAGTAATGAACCCAATCTTTGAAAATACAAGTCGTGATTTAATATGCTATAATAGATAGGCTCTGGTACCAAACGTATGCCTCCCTGTTCCTTTTCCTCGTGAGTTAACCCCATAGCATCAGACCAATATCTAAGAGCTTTTATCATTACTCGACCTAATCCAATATTATCAATTGCCTCTTGTTCACTACTAGGAGTAAAAATCATGGCATCTTGCTCTACTGCCTGAATGATTTTTGTTCCCCATCCACTTCTCATATAAAAACTGCCATGCTTATTTACAACCATCGTCATTCTCCTCTATCTCAAAACTTGCAATATCTCCTAAATCACAATTCAAGTATCTACAAATTCGTTCCAAGACATCCATAGACACCTTTTCGCCCTTTCCCATCTTTGCGATCGTTGTAGAACTAATATTTAACTGCTCCGTAAGATCTTTCTTTTGTAGTTTTTTATCAATTAAAATTTTCCATAGACCATTATATGATACTGCCATAATTAACACCTTTCATCTTAATTGCAGATAATATACTTGATCTACATTATATCATGTTTACACTAATTCCGCCAGTAGAATCTTTAGATATATAAAGATTGATTTTATTGTTATAAATTTCTATATTTCAAATTTTATAACAATAGGTTGGCTATCCTAACCAACCTATTACCTTACGACTCAATCACTATTTTATTCTTTCCCTATCACCAGATTTTGCTCTTTGCCTGTGTTAATTATCCTGCACACAACCCCTCCATCAACTACAAATACAACCTTTCCTTTCGCCTTATCTCCAATTTTGTCATAAAGCCTGCCAGCACTCATAGACTCACCTTTAACAGTAAAAGGACTGTTAGCCACATATCCTATCTTTCCAAGTCCTTTTATCTTTACCTGTATTGCTTCTTTGTCGTACTCATTATCCGGCTCTTTTTCAAGTTTGACTTTCATTCCTTTTTCCATAAAATCACTGCCAAAATAATGGCTGCAACCTGCTATTGTAAAATAAAGTTCTTCCATAATGGTCTCCTTTCCGCAAAGCTTTATCAGCTTTACCAGTCTTCTCCGTACTCATCCATTGCATCATCTACACCATCAGCATAATCGCTGTCTCTGTCATATCTATCATAGTCATAATCGCCATCCATATAGATATCATCATAGCCATCATCATAAGAGTCATATGTCCTCTTCTTTGTCGTTGTGCTTTTCTTTGTGCCGCTACTATATAATGAATTATTTGTTGAATTTGATTTACTATTGTAACTACTGCTTGAACCAGAGCTACTTGTATTACTCTTAGAAGTACTGCCGGATGATTTATTGCTATGTGATGTACTGCTTCCCGTATATGGTTTATGCAGATAACAATAACTGCTTCCGCTTGCCTGTTTATTATCACATCCAGCCTTAATGCACTTAGGTTCACTTGCTTCACCTATTGAACCTATTACAAACAGAACACCTATTATCACAAAAAATATTGCCAGTCCCTGTCCAAATGAATTCTTTCTCATACAAATCAGCCTCCTTTGCAAAAATCTCAGTCAAAATCATAATCATCCGAGTCTAACCCTGCTTCTTCCAATACCTCTGCTCTGTCATCAGGATCCATAAGTTCTAATTCATCTACATCCAGTCCTGCTGCCATAGCATCAATCTCAAAATCCTCCTTTGTGTCATCCTCAAAGTCTCCGGCATCTCCAAATAATGCTTCATGTTCTTCCCTGCTGGTACAAAGCATTTCTCCTGCAAACATCATTTCCGCACCATCTATTTTGCCATCGCCATTTAAATCCATCCAATTTTTCATTGCCATACCTCCTGTAATCAAGAATTATCAAGGTTATTTGTTTCTTTCTGATTATATAGTACTACTTAAGCTGTCCTATAATCATCCCTTGTATATCGAATCTTTGTTCTTTTACCTGATTATTCATCATATTCTTCAAGTTGCTGTTCTATCTTCTCTTCTCTGTAATCAATAATATCCGCTATCATAAGTACTATCTCTGACACTGCCACTAGTATTAATCCAGTCTTTGCAAGTGTCTTTCCAACAGAATCATCTGTTTTCTTTGCCTCCTCAGCACTTTTTCCAAGCCAACCTATCAATCCTATATTTGCCAGTCTCTGTAAATTCCTATTTATAGATTTATTTTCTCTATGAATTTCTCTTAATATTGTCTTATTTGTCATGGTAATTATCCTCCTTATTTTCAAACAACCATATCTTCTACTATATGCATGTTTTCTTCCTGCCCGTTATCTACAGGCTGCATTTTGGTCACTTCACTATGTTCTGGAACTTCCATTATATCTTCAATTTCCGCCAGATTATCTTCACAGGTATCAGCCAAGGATTCACAGTCAATGTAATCTGTTAATGCATACAGACAGTTAAGTTCTTTCATTTTTGCTTTCTTTTCAAGTCTCAGCTCTTTAAGTCTCTTAAATATCTTATATCCCTGAGCTACGTTGCAATTAGCATCTTCTGTTTCCATAAGGATGTTTTCAATATCCGCATCTATCTCTTTAATGTCTATCTGTAGATTTGTTATATACTGCCCGGCATTTCTATAAAACTCCGCCTGCTGCCTTGCAAATGAAACCCAGTCATTCTCTTTTCCATCAAACGGAGTGTAATTTCTTTCTTCTGCCATTGTTTCTTCACCATCCTTTTCATCAAATGTTGGTTCAACGCTGTATCTTTGCTTTGCATTTGAACCAACAGGAGCTGTTGTATGTATATCGTCTCTTTGCAACCGCCTGCCTTTGAGCACGCAATTTTCAAACAACTCTTCGTATTTTCTAGGTTTATACTTTCTTGTTTCCAATCCTTTGATACTTTTTAATGCCTGCTTCGCTCTGGTGACATTGGCATTCGTTCCAAAACCGGTTTGAAAATATTCAATTCTCTGCAATTCATCCTTGATATCTCTCCTGTTTTCCCTGCACACTCTCAGCAGTTCAACCAGATCAGCGGCTTCATTGTCATCAGTCTCACATAATTCAATATAGTGAAGAATATCGCATATCTTCTGGTCTATATCTGAATGTTTTTTTGACAGTTCATCCCTATAATCCTTCAGTCCTTCCACTAGATATGTAAAATGGGTAAGGTATTCTGCCCAGTCCATTTCCGACAGGTCATACGATGCAACATTTTTCTCAATCGGTTCTGTTACCTCATCATATGTTAGTTCTTTTATTGGTGAAATATATTCATCATCATTATTTTCCTGTTCTTCTACAGGTAATGCACCGGAATTGTCGTCTATTTCATCACTGCCTGATACTGTCCCGTTCATATCTTCCTCTGTTTCTTCAATCGGAACCATACAATAAAATGATGCTTTCTTACCTACACATATACGGCTGTTCGCCTGTGCAAATGTAAATACTGTTGCGTCCTGCTCTCCCGCCACAGCTACCAACTGATCTGCTTTATCAGTCCTATAATAGTTACCACTATAATCCATTATATAATATAAAGAATCCGTTCCCATAGGCACCTCCTATTCTAATGTCCCATCATTTCTGCATACATCGTAATATTCACACATAATACAGCATCCTCTGCATTCCTTAGCATGTAATACTGTTTTTCTAATCCAATACCATAACCTTGCCACTTTGCCACCTCACCTGCTCCAAAAAAATAAGAACCAGTAAGAGTTTATCTCTTATCTGATTCTTATTATAAAAACTAAGGTGTCCCATAAACACACCTTGCATATCGAATTTTTGTTCTTATTTTTTATATTGTTTTATCAATCTGTCAATTTCAGCATTCATCATTTCAACCACATTTTGTGGTCCAACAATCGTTACTCCCTCACCAAGACCTATGATCCACGCTAAAAACTGTTTGCTGACTGCAACCTCCACATTGACTACAAAGCGTTTATCATCCAATCTGATCATGGATACATCTTTGCCAAAACGGTCTATCATTACACCCGCAAAAGAATTGTCGCACTCAATGCGCACCCACTCTTCTTTGCCGCCATACATGCCAAACATTTTTCTGGCGTATGCAGCCATATCAAATGATTTAAATGCCTGCCCTCCTTCTCTTCCTTTGCCGTTTGACTTGATATAAAGCATTTTATCTACACGAAAATGCTTTATTATCCTCTCATTGCTGTCATATGCAATTAAGTAATAATTCTCATCATCCCAGGATAGTGACCATGGGCTGACCTCGTAAAGTGCTCCATCATGGCGCAGTTCCATCTTCTTATCAACATTCCATTGAAAATACTGGAATGTTATCCTCGAATTTTCTGCTATTGCTGTATGTATCCTGTCAACATTGTAATAAATACTCTCATTCATCGTCTTTACACGACCAGCCACAAATACCTGCCTGTGTAGCTGTGATGCTTCGTACTTACTGGCAAGCCCTTCTATCTTTTTTATAAGTTCATTTGACTTCTTAGCTGTTATAAATTTTGCTGACTGCACAGAATCAACCAATAATTTTAATTCTGCAAGTTCAAACTGTCTGTTCCCTATATGATAGGAATATGTCCTGTCTTCCTGCGTTCCTATAACATCCAGACCATACACCCTGAGATTTTCAATATCATTATACAAACTTTTGCGTTCCGCACTTATATCATACGCAGCGAGTGCATCAATAATCTCCGGCATGGTGATACTGTGCGTTTCATCAGTCCGTTCCAGAAGAATTTTCATAAGATATATAAGTTTCAATTTCTGATTTGATGATTTAGGCATATCACACCTCCAAACTTCCCAATAAAACTAAAAACTTCTCCTATATGATACCATAAATAAACATATAAGAGAAGTTCCTTCATTCTTGCAAGTACTAATGTCGGTACACTTTAATATTTTATCTGCATGTGCTACTTTGCAGAGCAACATATCACAATTAAAACCAGTACTACAATAGCAATTATCAATAAAACCGGCTGGGTAAATAACCATAATACTGCGAATAACAATACAAAAAATCCTACAAACTTACCGATTGCAGCTATTCCTGAATAATCCCCATCACAAGCGGCAATGATTGAACCAACAACAAATATTAAAAATAAACGCTAGTATATGCATAACTGCCACCTCCGTATAAGCTCATCTTTAGCTCATGTATCTGTTCTTTATGCTTTCCTTATGCTTTATTTATAGCACTTTATACTGTCCAATAATCATCTCTTGCACATCGAATTAATGTTCTGTATTTCGATGAAACTGTTCAAAAAAGGACGCAGAATCTCTTCCACGTCCTCACATCTATCTGGCTTTATCTTCTCTTACCTTCGGTGCTTCCTTATGTGCCGCTTCCTGCTTCACCTCATCCACACCTCTAGCCTCAAATGCATCTGTATTATACTGATACTCCTGCGGCTCAGCGACCATCGGTGAATATACAATCTCTGCTTCCACTCGCTCAGCTTCTGCCCTCTCCGGTTCCGTCTGTTCCTGCACCTTAGCATTCTCCATATACTTTTCCTTATCAAGCTGCACATTCATAGCGAGATTATCCAGCTTATCAATCGAAGCATCCAGATGAAGCTCCATTGTTACAAGCATCTTTTTCACTGCTTTCATAGGTGCAAGCACCGCCTTTGAGATGGGATGTTTCTGCTCTTTCTGAGAATAATCCACCTCTGGCTTATCCGCAAAAGTACGAAATGCATTGGCTGCTGTCTGCCTAGCTTCACGAAATCCATTTGCAAGAAGTGCTGTCTTTGCTATATTCTTATCCGTAGTCTTGATTGCACCCCTTACATTTTCCCGAATATCAAGAAGTCTTTTCTTAATTCCTAAGAACTCAGACACCCTGTATAATGCAGCTCTTCCCTTTTCCTTTGCTTCTTCGACTATGCCCTTAG
>ERZ1106915.994-NODE-994-length-30148-cov-4.123816_pt1 | contig 30148 bp, 42 predicted proteins | sample MGYA00403653_ERZ1106915 | MGnify/ENA primary metagenome ERZ1106915 (study PRJEB35170, sample SAMEA104062404) | human gut metagenome | biome: human gut; feature: human-associated habitat; material: faeces | place: Denmark | collected 2012-06-06 ... | reverse complement strand
AACTCCCGCCAAAGGTTTTGGAGACCCCTATCATACCATTTGACCAATCCCCTATAATCAATGCTTTCAAGGTTTACACATTTTGTAGTACACAAGTTACTACACAACTTTCAAGCACAATGATTATTATACATATTTTTTGAGGATTGTCAATAATTTTTTCAAAAAAAATTCTTTAGAGTAAAATTTCCTTATAAAGATGTCTTTTCATATATGTTTTAAAGTCTTCTAAAGGTATCCTATATGAACCACCTATTTTAATTTTGGGAAAATCTTTTTGTTCGACTAACTTATAAGTGGAACTTTTCCCTAATCCAAGAATGTTTTGAACATCTTTAATAGTTAAATATTCTGGCATTTGCTATCAATTAAGTTCCTTTCCTTTTATATTTACACAACTTCTATACACATGTTTGATTTAATCTTACACAAGTCCTGTAGATCCTATGCCACCACGGTCAACATCATCAAGATGTTCAACTTCTTCAAACTCTATGGTCGGCATCTGTTCAACAATCCTAAACTGACATATTCTGTCATTCCTGTGAATCACAGTGTCTCTCATAGCAATTACTGGCATAAACCACTGGTCATTATCACCACAATAACCACCCTCGCCTGTGTATCTGTCACCTCCATCAATAACTCCCATGTGGTTCGTCTGAATGATACCAAAGTTTTTAAATGTGCTACTTCTTGGAACTACATGAGCTTCATAACCATTTGGTAACTTCATTCCAACACCTAATGGAATGAGATGAAACTCACCTTTCTTCAGGTGTACCGTTTCGGCAGCACGAAGATCTATCCAATTGCCTTTACTAATCTTCTTAATTTTATCAATCTCATTGTCAAAATACTTTACCTTAATCTTCATTATATTACCTCTACTTTCTTTTTTCTTCGTCTTTTGGACAGTTCACACGCTGTCCATAAATAAATGTTTTTCCAGTTAATTTACACTTAATTATTTGAGGGCGCAATTCCATATATAGTATTGCATCATTACATTTATCGCATTTTTGCATATTTCATTCTCCTAGTCAAGCTTGCGAACTTCTGCATCAGGTAAACTATGTAATGTGGTAATTAGTATCTGATCGTCTGCTGACGGATTGACAAACTCGATAGTTACCCCTCTGCTCCAATCAAGTGCAAGAACACCGAGTATACTATTTACATCAATTATATTTCTTCCCTGATATACATTCGCATCAATATCTAACTTTCTTACTACTCTGTTAATCTCGTACAAACTTGAGATTGAATTAGTCTTTACAAAATACTTCATAACTTTTATTCTCCTTTACTTAATAATTTCTTTTAAATATTTTGAGTCTGTTTGCTTGAGATAATTTTCAATCAAACGACTTTGTTCCTTAGTCTTACTAAAAGCTGTTACATTAATAGTTTCTTCACCTTTTCGGGTTAATCCGAGATTAGCCATGTACTTGATATTATGTTCTACAAGATACTGACATAGATTTTCGACATCGTTTTTATCAGATGATGTTAAATAGAAATACCATTTATCGTCCTTGGTGAATTTATCCACTATTGGAAACGCAAGATAATTACCTATGCCACTTGCCACAGACACTACAAGAATTGTGATAATAGAGCTGTCAGAAATGACTTGTTTTACGACTGTGTAGAATAGTATCTGTGACAGCACTATAAGCAATGAAGATATAATACGCTTATTCATATAAGTAAGAATACTCTTAGCTGTAAGAATGATGTTGTCGAAAATCTTAACAATAAATAAAATTGCATATATCATAAATTTTTCTCCAAATACTTAATGTATTCATTCCACTTGCCTATTGAATGAATATATTCTTTACCTTTTAATCCCTTCAGCTTCATATCTGCTTTTATATTCTCTATTGGATTGCGTTTAGAAGCCAAAGATTTAATAAACTTTTCTGTCGTATGTGTTATACCTAAAAGTTCATTTTGAGGTATTTTTTCGATTATCTTTCTATATAGGATAAAATCCTCGTCCGATATTCTATAATCCTTATTCTTAGGTAAGTTCTTAGAACTAAAAGGCGATATAGATGCTCCACTTGTCTTAGGTTTCATCAATGGGATAATCTTGTCGGAATCGGCATACTTGAATTTGAATAGAACTTCTGAATCGGTTTCTTCCAATCCGAAGATAATCTTTGTATTTTGGGTGAGTTCAGAATTATATATATCATAGGATATAATTGAAATATTCTCTCTTTCTATGTAAGTAGCTTCACCATTTCTTTCTACTGGATATCTTTTGACTTCCCTTACAACATTTTTAGAATTAATATAATTGGCATATATTGCTTTAACTATATTCCTGCCTGTCTGAATTGAAGGGATATATGCTTGTAGGATATTGCCGCCCCAATGAAAGATTCTTCCATTTTGACAGCTTATATAACAATCTATATCTTCATATGTTCCATTGAGTTTCCGGGAAAAGTCATTTATCTCTTGATTGTATTCACATAAAATACGATACTTACCCTTGAATTTATCAATCAAATAACTAATATAATCGCCCTCTTTCTAACTAGTATTCTTCATATTCTTTTTCATAGTTTACTTCTTTAGGTGCATTTTCTTGAGCATCTTTTACTTTTGTTAAGCAGTCTGCTCTATTATTGAATATAGTAGTGTTAAGACTGTTGTATCCAAAGAGATATGCATGTTTGTCTCGCTTATCTGCACCGCAAAAGTAATTATCTGTTACGGTTCGTATTTTGAGTTCGCATAAATCATAAATTCCTACGGTTGGAAGTACGCGAGCATAATATACAACTGAACCTTTCTTAACATCTCCTTTAGTCATCATGTGAATTTCTCCTTGCAGCTACAAGTAATGCCATTGTTAAGATTCCGATGAATCCACCAACGAAGGCACCAAAAATAAAATTTGCCATAAGCTTATTCTCCTTTCTTTAGTCACAATAAAGAACTATTTTGTTTTGAACAAGAGATTGTTTAACATCTATCACCCTCTGATTTTTTGAGCCTCTGAACTTTAATGTTATATCTCTTTGCTCATCTATATATTCTCCATCAACAAGAACATCTACATTTTTTATAATTTCTTTGCGTGTTTCAATTATTTTATCTCTTATGGGGTCAAGAATATCTGTTACTAATGGGTACATAATCCTTTCCCATTCAAATCCCGTGTAAAGCCAGATATTTTTCTCAGGGAATGAAATACGGATTTCTTGGACTAATTTGAGGACTTCATCGAGATTATTTTCATGTAGTGGATCTCCACCACTGAAAGTAATACCCGATATATAGTCTTTAGACAGCTCTGTGAATATTTCTTGCTTTGCCGATTCATCAAATGGAATGCCACTATCAGGATTCCATGTTTGAGGATTTTGACAATTATAACAATGGTGTGAACAGCCTGAGAGCCATAAAACGACTCTCAGACCAGAACCATTATTCATATCATCGTGTGTAATATTATGATAATTGATATGAACCACACTCCTTACATTGAAACTCTATCTGCAATTTCTGCATTCTTAGCTTCGTTATATCTTGTCTCACCATGTACTCTTGTAAATCCCAAGTATCCGTTCATTCTGTCAATTTTAGTAATCATCTTGCTACCACACTTAGGACATATATCCATTTCTACTTGCTGATATCCACAATCTTCACAATAACACATTGCAAGATTCACACCCTCATAAAAGCCTTTATCCATTGCTCGAAGAATAAGTGTTTTAATTGCTTCTTTGTTATATCCTAGATTGTATCTGCAATACTGAATCTTTCCACCATTAAATAAATTCCAGAAACGTCCTTCTTTATCCTGTTTTTCAATAGGTGACATCTGTTCTGATACATGACAATGGAATGAATTACTTACATAAGGCTTGTCAGATACATTCTCAATGATTCCATAAATCTTGCGAAACTGTTCAATCTGAAGACCACACAACGATTCGGCAGGAGTGCCGTAAATTGCATATAAAATATGATCTTCCTCTTTAATCCGATTTGTATAATCGTTGATATATTGCATGACTTCTAATGCAAACTGCCCATCTTCACGAATAGATTTACCATTATAAAGTCTTTGTAGTTCGTTCAATGCCGTAATTCCATAACTCATTGTCATTGGTGGAAGAATTGTTTTAATCTTATCTGTTGGCTTTAAATTACCACCAAGTAAACCACCTTCACAGAAAGCAACTGGATTTACGCTTGCTCTTAATTCGCCAATATAATCATATGTTCTCTTATGTAATCCACGGATTAACTCAAGATAATAATCAAGAACTTCATAGAAATCTTTAGATTCTCTACGAGCTTTTGCAAGAATCATAGGAAGATGAAGAGAAACAACACCAAGATTAAAACGTCCCTCAAATATCGGTTTATCATTTTCATCTACTGGATGTATGCCACCTTTTTCATACCATGGTGATAAGAAAGCTCGGCAGCCCATTGGAGATACCACTTTCCCATATTTCTTATACATTTCTGCAACATATCCATCACCTGTTAATGATAACCAATCTGGATACATTGTCTTACTGCTACAGTCAAGACCAGCATTAAATACATCTGCACTCGGAAATTTGTCTGAACCATTTCCATGAAGATTTTTATCATATAAAAATACAATCTTCGGAAATAATACGGGTCGTTTAAATCCATTCTTTCCCTGTCCTTCAGAATGAACTTTAAGAAGTGAAATAGCTGCCATTTTGCCGAACTTGGATGTTGCTAATCCAAGTGTCATCGTGACAAAAGGATAGTCTCCTCGGCTTGATCCGACAGAATTTAACTTCATTTCTATGCCTTGCCATCCTTGTTCAAAATCACGTTGAACTTTGTCTGTAGCATATTCATCTGCTTTATCAATTAAATGATTTTGTGATAAACCATTAATAAACTCATCTGTTATATCAAAGTATTCTTTTTTATATTTCTCATATGATTTTTCAGCATACGGTTCAAGAATTTTATCAACTTCTGGAACTGTAAATCCTCCATATTGTTGTGCGGCTGTTGAAAGAATGATATCTCCCATTACATCAAAAGCGGTATCAAGATAATTTGGTTCATTGTACCAAATATTACCCATTTCAAAACCGCCCTTCATAACTTCACCTACTCTAAATAAGTCGCAATTAAATGTATCAAGTCTTGCACTTCTATCATGAATATAGATATATCCATCTTTTGCGGCTTGCTTTTCATCATGCGTTAAAAAGAACTTCTTATACAACTCACCGCTTAACTCGTTGTAAATAAGACTTCTTTTTGTTGCTACCAATGCGGAGTCTGTATTAGCGTTGCTTTTATCTCCAATATATCTAATAGACTGACTACGTTCATACACCTTGTCCATCATGTGTACAAAGTCTTTTTTGTAGTTTCTATATTCTTTATACATTTTTGCAACCGTTGGAAAATCTTCTTCTAAAACAGATTCTACAATGTTATGCATATCGTAAATTTCAATATCCGTATCTTCGTCATAATTCTCATCTATTTTTACTAATACATCGTTTAAAATATGTGCATAATCATTGTCTGATAACTCATACATGGCACGTCTAGCAGCTTTGTTACAAGCATCAATAATCTTCTGCTCATTATAAGGTTCTATAGTACCATCTTTTTTTATTACATTGTACAAATTTTGTCTCCTTTCCCGATTCCATAAGAAATCAACCATTCACAAAATATATACGGGTAGGGATTTTCACCCTACATATACGTTACCGTACAAGCAGTGGGATATAATTTCCAATTGACTGCCAAGGATGAAGAATTATCGTACTCCCATTTAGCCGATGGGCGCTAATCGTTCGTAATCTAATACATTTCTCGCTACTCGACAGATGCTTTATGTCTACATATTCCATCACCGCATATATTTATGTACTATTCATTTTCTTCTTTTTTTGATATAAAATTCACTATTCTTCCATCATTGATAACTGTGCGAATATTTTTATATTGAAATAATTCACAGCAGTCTTGTAATGTAACATTGTTTAAATCAATAATCTTATCATATTCCATATGATTCCTCCTTGATCATCTCTTAATGTTGCCTTGTCCACCATCTCTACATTCTAATGTGTAATGATTACTTGGTGGATCAGTGCAATCTCTAACATTGATAATTTTATCAATTATATATTCTCTGTCGCTGATACGAACAGTTACAAAATTATTATCCAATCCATATAATGCTCCTTTCAATGAGCTTATTGTTCTAATACTAATGGTTCTATTCTCCTTTGCTTTAAAATTACTTATAAAAATTATGATTAACATTATCAGTAAATAGATACTGACAACTTGATGCAGCCCAAGATGTTCCATTGCATGAATCAAAGAACAAAGCATCTGTATTTCTGAATTCATAGGCGTATTCACATGCTTGAATGGTTTCGTCTAATATTTCTACTCGACTATATCTTCCGTCAAAATAAGAACTAAATTGAGCTGAGGCTGTAAGAATTTCCTCTAATGAATTAGGGAACATATCATTTTCAACTCGATTAAAAATTGTTGAAGCAACATTAACTTTCGATTCAAATTTATTTCCACCCGTTACTTCAGCTTCGACAATTTTATATAGCAACAATAATTCATCCTGTGAAAAATCGCTGTGTAATTTGTTTACAATATTTAATTGTTGATTTAATGATGAATATTGTACATACCAATCTTGTGAAGGATTGACTTCTCTAAGGCACTGTTGTAGCTTATCTTGCAATTGTTTCTTGTTTTGCCAATCCCTCTGAGTTTGGTCTATATCAAGGAGAATGAGATATGGTTCATTAATAGGCGGTTTATGCTCTGTTTTTATTGGCTGCATACAAATTACAGCCAATGCAATAATCATTAGTTTCATGACTCCTCCTAAGTTTTATTTACATATCTTTATTCTCTTTTTAAGTTTGAAAAATCATTTGGAAATCATAGAAAGAAATTCTTCTTCTGAAATAATTGGAATATTAAGCGATTTTGCTTTCTGATTCTTACTTGATGTAGAATTTATATCATTGTTAATAAGATAAGACGTTTTAGAACTTACAGAATTTACAACTGTTCCACCATGAACAACTATATCGGCTTTCAATTCGTCACGATTTTTATAATGATTAACTGAACCAGTTACAACGAATGTTTTGCCTTGTAAGATATTAGGAATTTCATTTAACACTATATTAGGTGTTTTAAACGTAAATTCTTTTGATAACTCAATAATCTTTTCTCCATTCTTATTCCAATATCTAATAATGGATTTACCTAATGTGTCTCCTATTCCATTGATATGAGTAAATGCATCTTTGCCACTACTCATCAAAGCACCAATAAAGGCATCAAAACTTTGATTACATACATTTGCAATATCATCACTTGCTGACTTGCCGAGTAATGGAATTGATAAACTGTAAAGGAAACGCTGAAGATTTGTATTACGAGACTCTTCAATAGAGCTAAGAAGTTTTTCAACAGATTTTTTACCAAAACCTTCCAAAGCTTTCATTTCATTTTCGTGGTCTGATAAATGATAAATATCCTTAATGGAATTTAACCAACCAAGATTGATGAATTTCTCTATTGTAGATTCTGAAAGATTTTCAATATCCAATGCATTTCGACTTGCCGCATGAATCAATCTACCCAAAAGCTTACCTTTACAGTCTGGATTTTCACACATAAGAACTTCTGAATCATTTTCTTTAATAATTCTTGTAGACTGACCGCAAATGGGACATTTGCTAGGAATATTAAAGTTACCACTCTTGTCAATACTGTCATGCACTTTAGGAATAACCATATTAGAACGGTAGACTCTAATTCTATCTCCTATTCCAAGCATCATATCCTTAATATATGTAATATTGTGAAGCGTTGCCCTTGTCGTAATTGCTCCATTTAAGTCCACTGGTTTGAAGATTGCCACAGGATTAATTAAACCTGTTTTAGAAGTATTCCATTCAATATCCGTAAGCACTGTTTCAAATAATTCATCCTCGTATTTATATGCCATTGAATGTCGAAAGAATTTATCTGTATGTCCCATAGAATCTGCAATTTTATAATCATCGACTGCCATAACAGCTCCATCATAAGGGATATTATGTGAGTCTGCTGATTCTCTTATTTGATTTAATAAGATTGCTAACTCCCATTTCTGATTAATTCTAGGTGATTTTAATATTGGTATAATCTCAAATCCAATATCTTTAGCCTTGAATAAATCTTCACTAGGAGTTTTATGCTCAAAACCTTTAATAACTCTCCAAGCAACAAATCTCATATTTCTGCTTGCAGCTTCTTTGCTATCAAGTAATTGTAGCGAACCAGACACAAGATTCCTTGGATGTTTATACTTTTTATCTTCTGGTAATTTATCATTAATCTCTCTAAAAGTGTCCCATCCTATAATCGTTTCGCCATCAATGATAAGTTCATCCTTATATGGAATTTCCTTTGGTACGTTCTTCATTGTTAATACATTCTGAAGGCATTCAGTACCTCTCACTCCATCACCTCTAGTTTCTGCACCGATTAACTCACCATTAATATAATGAAGAGATGTGGTTAAGCCATCAGCCTTCACAGATAAGAAACAATCCTTATCTCCAATAAATTCGATTAACTCATCTACTGATTTTGTTTTATCAAGTGAAAGCATTGGATGATTGTGCTCTACTTCTTTTAATTCGTCTGCAACTGAATAACCAACATTATGTGTCGGACTGTTAGATAATACAATACCAGTCTCTTCTTCGAGATTTATTAACTCTTCATACATTTTATCCCATTCATAATCTGGCATTATTGGTACTTGATTATAATAAGCATATGATGCGTTGTTTAATTCTTTAATAAGTTGTTTAATTTTATCAACCCTATCCATTATCTATCTCCTCTCCACAAAATTCTTTTAAATATGTAAGCATTTGATCTTCTTCTGGAAAGAACGGATCTCGTTTCTTTTCATTCTGTAGCCAAGACAAAAAATTTAGCCAAAACTGTCCTACTCTCCAATCAGGCATATAATTCATATGTAATCGTGTTACTTCATTATAAAAACTGTATAATCTATTAGGGTTTCTCAATTTTAATCGTCTTCTTTCTTTAATCTTAGCCTTATAGTATCTATAGCTCTCTCATATGCATCTTTTAGTCCGTCTGCATAGTCTATATTACGGCTATTTACAATTCCATAATATTTTTTTAAATCCTGAATGACTTCATCCACATTAAATATTGTTGGTTGTACATCAATTAGTTTGTATAAATTAGCAAGTGAGATATAATCATTACCATCTTCGTGTAATACAACGAAATCTTTAATATTACAAATGTTATCCGCATTAATTAGTCTCATTTTCCACCTCCCCTCATTCATTGAATAAACATTTCTTCTAATTTTAGACCTTCAAAAGCCTTGATTTTCAATGGTTTCTAACTTCGGTCTTCTGCCACATGACTTAGTTTCAGTACAATAACCTACTTCATCACATTTTGCGTGAAATAAATTGTCCACAATCCACTTCCACTCATCAGAATATTCTCTTAATGCATTGCAAATATCTTTGAAAAACTCTCTATATTCCCAATATGCTCTGTTACACATACGCTGTCTACTCATATCAACAAGATTTCTAAGATTTCGCTTGTCCACCATTTTAGAAGAGTAAGCCAATGGAAGTAACATAGTTGCATCTTCAACTGGAACATTGTATTCTGCTATAAGAGTTTTAATTGCATCATTTAAAGTATGCATCCATGCATCCCATGCGGTTTTTGCTTCGTTTTTTTCTATAGATTTTGGAGTCACATAAGCAAATCCATCCCCTTTAGAATAATTGATATATCTTGTACTTGCTTGTAAACGTGAAGGCGAACCTCCTATATGAGTGTAATATTCCCTCAAAACCTTCGCTGAATATCCATCAATAATCATTTCTACATTAACATATTCCATGACTCGCCCATGTCCTGATTTAATACAATCAAGACCACGTTTATAATTCTTCTCATTATCTGTTATATTGGCGTTCCAACATGTACCAGCCCTCATCCCCATTAGTGTAATAGGATTTTTTGTTGTTTCTGGTAAAATAGTAATCGTTCCCATTTTTTTATTTCTCCTTAACCCATAAGTTCTGATTTTTGAGCACGTCCAGTTGCGCTATGTGCTATTGTTTTGTCTATTTCGTCTAACACACAGAGTAATCTCTGTGTTATATCTACTACACCAGTAACATAATCGTAATATCTCTTACCTTCATAGTCGTCTGCCCAATTACAAGAGCTGGAAATAGTCTCAAAAAATTTTTCATGTATTCTTTCTTTAGTTAATCCATTCAAATTACTCATTTTCTCCTCCTATTATCCCTACATCAAGACCAAATTTAATAATTTGACCTTCAAAATCATCCAATGTGCCGTTATTGTCAATTATGTAATCATAATTATAATCAAATACACCTGCATCAGCAGGATTAGATGTTATGTTTCTGCACGAGCTTCTTCTTATTAATATAGTACTTGCACCAAACTCTTTTTTAGCACGTTCTATCTCGGCAGGCTCTCTTATATCAATAAGTAGCACATTATGTAAAGTCCCTCTCCTAAAATGATATACAGAATCAGCAATTGTTTTGAACGGCAAGTCGTTGTATTCGGTTAGTAACATCTTTAAATCACTTAATAACTTTCTGCTCTTTTCATCCTTTTCACCATTCCAACCGCAATATTCAGCAACGTTCTTAATTTTATCAATAGATGAAATCTTTAATGTTGAAACATACTTATTAAGTATTTTTGCAAATGTATCTTTGCCTGAACATGCCATACCATTTGTTATAAATATTTTTTTCTGCATTATATTTCCTCCCTAAAAATTTAATATCTTTAAAACTAACTTATAAGAATTACCTCCTGATTACTTATTCTCTTTTTTACTTGTGAGATAACGAGCGAATTGCTTCAAGATATGTAACAAATATTATGTGAAAAATGTGATAGATTTTTACAATAATATTCTTCTCTTAATTTCTTCGTCTGTCATTGTTTTTAATTTTTCAATAGCAGCTTCTTGAATAGTAAGTGTACCAACAGCAATATTAGAATTTTCTATAATAATATCTAACACATCAGATCCTTTACATTTATTATCAAAATCTCTGACAGCCTCTTCCATAAAACTTTTTGTTTGTTCCTCTGTATGAGCCGTATAAAAATCTTTCTCATACGTTGATGTTGGATAATAACATTTGAATAAATCAAGCTTGTTGTCATAGCACCATAGTTCTTCCATCCATCCACTATCGTCATCAACCCAATCATGGATAAATGTATTATATTTTATTCTAATCTGTTTACCATTCTTTAATTCTTCCACATAGTTGTTTTGCAAAATATCACCTCCGATTACACAAGAAATAATGGTTTACTGTTATCTCTCATCAACCAATTCTTCTAACACACCACCAACTTCAGCAACAATAATTCCTACTGCTAATGGAATAATCGAACCATTCACTAATGTTACAATTCCACCAATTACTCTGATTGCTGATTTTCCTAAACTAATAAATAAATGTCCTTTACTGTTCATTTCTGATCTCCTTTATAATATTCTCTACTATGTATTTACATGTTTCTTCTGACGATTCAACTACTTTATAGTCAATACAATAACTATTTAATTTATCAACAATTTTGTTTCTTACTTCATTTGCTTCGTCCTCATTTTGGAATCTTCCTTCATTTTCATACGGATGATTTCTAGTAAGTAAATAGTTTCTATTGTCATATGAATTGAATACATCTAACACAATTTGGTTAAAATTCTCTCCTAAAATATGATCTGTGTTATAAACTGCACATAAAATTAGTGGTGAATCAACAACCATAACCTGCACTTTATTCTTAACTCTCCCCATCTTAAACGACTGCTTACCAAATAAGTATTCCTGGTGTTTAAATACTTCACCATTATTTTCATATACCTTATCCTTGGCAAACTCTGAAACATATTCAGCGTTGATACCGTGTCTTTTTAATTGTGCTGTAATATCCATTGCACAGGTACTCTTACCTGCTGATGGCTCACCAAATAAATTTACAACAATTGTGTCCATTTTTTACCTCCAATCTTCCAAAGAAACTGTCGTTTTGTTATTTTTTATAAATCACATTTCCGTCTTTATATCTCTGATAAACATCCTTAGATAGATAAATGTGATATTTTACTCCTGTTATATTAATTCTTCCAAGTAACCAATATGACGAGTAATCCTCATATTCAACAATAACCACATTAGAATATTCTCCATTTGGTTCTTCTAAAATAATATTAGAACCCTCGCTAAATCTTTTTGAACCATTATTGAAATAAACACTGCTCAATGTAACTTTATCAATTGAATATTCCTCGTAATAAAATTTTGAATTATAATGTTTAGTAGATGTAAATAGAAAACTAACATAGACACAAATGCTTAAAACGCACAAAATTCTACATATATTTAGTGGAATCTTTCTATATATGTTTAACTTATATGCAACCAACATTAGAATTCCAATTACAGGAATAAATACAGCTAATATCACTGCAACTTCAAATGTCATAGTAATTCACCTCTTTTCGTCATTTATACGCAATATATAGTATAATCATGTTATCTTTATACACTATATATCGTATCAAAAAGAAATCCGTCTTTCCTTGGCTTTTTAAGTCTCTGAAACGCCCTATTTATGGGCATTCCAGAAATCCTCTATTGTATTATTCTCTATAGCTTGGCTAGTAAACTCTTAATTGGCTCTCTATTCATATTTTCTTTAGCCCATGATATGTAACTTGGATCTGACTGAGCAACATCAACAAGCTTCTCGCCACTGTGTTTTCCAAAGTTCAGAACATAATCCTCTAACTTAACGGTTTCTTTCTTTGGTGCTTCAAATCCGTCAAATAGAACTTCAATATCTTTTCGACTTGCAAGGTAGTCTGCTAAGTGTAAAATCGTCTGATATTTGTTTTTAGGCAATGGCAATACCGTTGAACTTCTTTTATCAGTATTCCATGCACCCATATGGCTCTCAATTGTAGTTGCAATCATTTCGATTTCTTCGTCAGGAAGTTCATTGCCTTTTAACTCACGAATAACATTAGCTGCTAAAAGAGGATGGTCAAACTTTGTATATTTATTTTTTGTGAAGTCATCATCATTTCCGCTTTTTCGTGAATCATGCATCATCCCTGCAACTCTCATTAAATCTTTCTCTCTTTGAGTAAAATTCTTACCAAAGCAATCAACCGCAAAAATATGGTTTAAGAATCTTACCAAAGCACATGTATGTCTTGCCAATCCTAAATCACCAAGAGCATATTGAGGATGGTATTTTCCCGTACTTGACGCACCCACATTCCAAAAATAATCTGGGATTGTTTCAATACATCTTTCTGCAAATTTTCTAATATCTTCTGATTCAATTGTGTTTAAAATCGAATCAAAAATGCTTGACTTACTATTCATATATTCTCCTATTCTGCTTTCATAAATATCTGAAGCATTGTTTTTCTATCGAAATTTTCCTTCTTTTTAAGTGCATTATTTACTGTACGAATTTCTCCAAGGTGATAACATTGTTCTTTTGCTCTACTTTCTCCTACATATAACAAATTGGAATTCAACATGAAGGTATGTGCTTTAGGCGTAATTAAAACAACCACCTTGAACTGACCACCCTGAGATTTGTGTGTGCTGATAGCATAAGCCAATCGAATATTTTTCATAGAACTTTTTGGGATATAGATAAGCGTTCCATCATAATCAACAACCATTGCATCTTTTAGAATTTTTACAACTCTACCAGATTCACCATTAGCAATAAATGTTGTATTTTTATCATCAATATATTCCTCATTATAGATAATTGCTTTATAATCATTAGCATAGTTCATTACAATGTCATTCAATCTGAATTCTGTATCTCCAAATGTAATTTTCGCCTTTGGATTAGAATTAACTGCATTCTGTATCTTTTTATTTAATGCTACTGTTCCATAATCACCCACGTTATAGCAGGAAAGAACTGCGATATCATCTACTGTATATCCTTTAGATAATAACGTTTGATACAATTTCACTGTATATCCAACAAGCTTGTCCTGAAGAATCGGCATAAATATATATGACTGATCCTCTCCAAATACTTGCATACCAGTTTTTGTTTTATCTAAATACTCTGTTCCCGTTCTTGTATCTGTAGCAACTGTTGAAAGACCACCTTTACCATATCTGAATACTTTATCAAGCGTAATTGTAGGTATGTTTTCACATTTCAATAAGTCATATAACACATTACCAGCTCCAACTGAAGGAATCTGTGCATCATCACCAATTAAAAGTAATTTAGTCTTTTCAAAATCAATAGCTTCAAGCAATCTTCTAAATAAGAAAATATCAACCATAGAAAATTCATCTACGATTACTACATCATATGGTAATTTGTTTTCTTCATTAAATCCCCAATCGGCAGGTGGCATATACATAAGACCTCTATGGATTGTCATGGCATTTTCATTTGTAAATCCTGATAATACCTTTGCAGCTCTACCAGTAGGTGCTAAAAGTAAGTGTCTTTTGTTATATGCATTAAGCATATTTACAAATGCTTGTGTACTCGATGATTTACCACTACCACCATAACCAACTAAAAGAACTATGTTGTTTTCACACATATATTGAGAAGTTTTACACTGATTGTCTGTTAATTTGAATCCGTCAAGTTCTTGAAATTTAGAGCAATCACAATCCCATTTAGTATGTATTTGTAATCCTTCTTTAATCCTATCTGATATATATTTCTCTGTTTCATATGTTTCTTTTTTACATACACTTAATAATTCTCTATCAAATATAACATCATTCTCACCTTTTAATATGAGTGGCAAATTATTTTTTGCTTCTGGAACTAAAACATCAAACTGTTTCTTCAAATCACCAACATGCATATATGTATTGCCATTGTTCTCATTTTCATCAAGTAAATAGTCTACACATGCTTTTGCTCTTTGGTATGATGTAATCAAATCAAATCCAAAAAACAATACTGGTTTCTTTCCATTTTTTTGACATTCCTTGCCATCTTTATCAAGGGTAAGTAATAATGAATCGGCGGTCTTAAAACCAATTCCACCAAGTCTACATAAACATTGATAAGGTTCTTCCCTGATAACTTCCTTGATTTTGTCTACTGATGTATATTTGTCATACAACTTTTTTACTGTTGAAAGATTGAATAAACCTCTGAACTCTTCAACAATCTCAGCTAACTTGAAATTTTCTATAACTTTATTTTTAATGACATTGAATGTATAATCCTTGATTCCTTTAGTCTTATTCAAATCAATATCATCTAATCTGTTATTCATAATCCTATCTACAATATCAGGGTACGCTTCAAGTAATACATCCGTTTGATTTGGTGTTAATATTTCATATAAGAAATTTCTTGTTGCTGCTAATGTAGTAGGTTTCTCTCTTTTAATATTGATTACATCGTATCCGACTCCATGAGAATCGGATACCTCCTTTGCTTTTACAATGTAGTCAACTCCAAGATTAAGTTCTGAAATATTACCTTTAATAGTTGCTGTGCCATATTTGCCAATCTGTACATCAGGATATTCAAATGAATTGACAGAAACGCCATATATTTTGAAGTCAGTAGAATTATATACAGGTCTTTCTGGTACACATTTAAACTCAATTATTTTATCCAACTTTATATCTCCTTCTAATATACGTCCCACTTCTTTACTATTCTCTCTTTTTCATCTGTTTTAATCCAATCGCCACCAACCTTCTTCATTTTATTTCTTTCACCAAATTCTTTTACATTGATGACATTACCTGCTATAAATGGGGATTCAATAAATGATTTTCCAGAAGTGATTTTTGTTTTAAGATACTCACCATCTCTCATGTTATAAAGCATAAGGTATGGTTTGGTTTTATCCTTATAGAACTTACACTCAAGAACATAATACATATCTTTTGGTGCTTTCGGATTTTTGTACATTATATTTCCAAGATACTCTTGCTCATATACAATCTGTTCTTTTATTGATAAAGCTTTATTCTCCAAACCACCTATTATTAGTTTTACAAGTTTGACCTTATCAACATTACTATACTGTTTAGGTGTCTCTTTCTCTGCACATTTTCTTACATCTTCTTCTCTAATGTTCAGTGATGCAATTTTATCTTTTTTCAATGTCTTGCATTTTCCTAACAAATTGTACATATCAATAATTGATAGTAAATATTTATTCTTGCCAAACTCAGAAAAGAAATTTAGTGTTGTAAGAATATGTAATTGTCTATCATCCACAGATGTTTTTGATATAATATCAGAAAGTAAATCAACAAAATTATCATAATGATTTTTAGACAATTCATATAATTCGTCTGCGATCTGATCATTACAATATTTTATAGAAGAGATTCCTTGATAAATGGCATTTTCGTCTTTATCCATAAAATACTGTGCTTTGGATTTGCCAAATTTTATTCCTTTGATTTCTATTCCCTGTGATTTGATATATTCTTTGATATTTGACATTTTTTCATTATTGTCTACATAAACATTCAATGCTGATGTTAATAGCTCAATCTTATGGTAATACCTTAACCATCCAATAAATAGACCTATCATACTATATGGAACGGAATGATTTCGTGAAAATAAATAATTAGATGCATCTTCGATTACTATCAAGAATGATTTTATAGTTTCTTTTGCCTCAGCTTCTGTCATTCCATACTTCTCTTGTGCAATTGCAATAAATCCTGGAATATATCTATCATCTTTATTACCGTGAATATCTACCATATATCCACCATTTTCAATAATAGGTATATCTGCTTCAGTACCTGTTTTTTTAGCAAAATGTCTACGGACAATATCTGCTTGTCCCATAGTAAATCCACAGAAGTCATGTAAGAAATCAATAATCTGTTCCTGATATACTAAATAACCAAGCGTAGGTTTCAAGAAATTATTAAGTGCTTCGTTGCCATTATCTTTGTAAATACCATTGAATAACTGTTCTCTATAAGATTCACCTGCTGGTCTAATAGCACCACTGACCATAGCCATGACATCAAGATATGAGATGTTATCATTCTGTGCTTTAATATTCTCCAAGGTTTCTTTACTAAGTGTTCTTTTTAATGAATCACTTGCAAAACCACTTTCAAACTGAAATATCAATGTAGTATCTTTTGCTATTGAGTTAATAACATTTTCATCTGAGAAATTAACCTTATCAGGTGTTAAATAGTCTATACCTGCAAGTTTACAAGCACCATCAATTAATCCAACAGCATTTAATCCTAACAAATCTAACTTTACATAATTTAAAGAATCAATTTCGTGCATGTCTATTTGGCTTACAGGACGTGGATCTGATGTAATAGATAATGTTCCAAAATCATATCTTATATCTGTAGGACTACAAACAATTCCTGCTGCATGTCTGCCAAGTGATGTAATTGTTCCGATTACCATATCAATATATTTAAACATTTCTGGATATTGTTCTCTGATTTCTTCTGGCATATAATCCCTGCCTTTATCATCAGTTTCTACCATATTTGATAATTCTTGGGTTTGATCAGGAGTCATCCCATATGCTCTACCGACATCTTTTATCGCTGCTTTTAACTGAATTGTATTAAAAGTAATAATATTGCAACAATACAAACCTTCCTTATTAAATAGATACTCACGCACTTTATATCTATCTTCTGCGTAAATATCAGTATCTACATCAGCCAATGACATTCTTTCAGGATTCATAAATCGTGAGAAGTTAAGTTTATATTTAACTGAATCAACATCAGTACATTTAATCAAATATGCAATCTCACTACCAGACACAGAACCTCTTGAACATCCATAGTGCATATTATTTTTTAGCAACCAATTCTTATAATCTGAATCAAGCAACATAAAATCAATTGCATCATTATGCTTATAAGTCTCTAATTCCTCTTGTATTCTTGGAATGTATTCTGTTTTATAATTAGGTAGTTTATTAATACCTCGTTCTTTTACACCATTTACAATTCGTGACTTAAATTCTTTCTCAGCATCAGGATATAATCTTGGATATTTATTACTATAATCCAACTCATATGATTCAATAGCATCTGCAAATCTATTTGTTTCCTCTATTGCATCAAGATATATTGATTTTGGCAATGCGTTTTGTAGTTCAAATGCAGCAACCATATCACCATAAGACTTCCATGATAAATCACATGCATCTTCATCATGGAAATTTACATTTTTGGATTTCTGCATTACAGCTCTGCCCATCATATGATCTTTGTCAATTGCATGTACATCACTTGTAGCAATTAGTTTCATTCCATATTTCTGTGAAATTCTGTATAAATATTGATTGTAATATATTTGAACATCAAAATTATGAGGTTGTATTTCTAACCAACATCTGTGTTTATTTTTAATAAGAAATTTTAAAAATCTCTCTTGCACCTCTTTAGTGCCTTTACATAACATACCTGCTACGCAAGCTGTTAAAACCAGAATATTATCAGATGTATTTTCGAGTTCTTCTAAAGTAATTCTCGGATTATAATAGAAATGCCCATCATTACGGTTAAACGAATCTGATGAAAGTTTATTTAATTCCAATACTCCATCATAATTTTTCGCATATAAACAACAATGGTAATTATCTCTTTGTAAATTATCCATATCAATTTTTTCTGTTACATAAAATTCTTCTGCATTGATATATTTTAATCCAGCCTTTTCACAAGCTTGTCTTTTTGCAATATTATGAAGGACTGCGCCATGCTCTGTAAAAGCTATGGCTTTCATTCCTTCCTCTTTTGCTTTATCAATATAAGCTTGAAAAGGTGTAATTGAGTCAACTTCAAGACCGCTATATGGGTTAGAATCCATACTATGTAAATGTAATACTGTTAAATTACTCAATTTTTCACCTACCTATATTCTTATAAACTATTTACAAATGCCAATAAATCTTCCTCGTCATTATCAGTTTCGTTTTCTTCTCCACTCTTAAATAATTCCTGAGCCTTCAAATATTCATCATATGGTTTATGTAATGATCTTGAATATCCTGATAGGGTTGCCAATCTAAAAGCATCTGCATCTGTAACCTCTTGCCAAAAGATATTTTCATCTTCACTATCTTTATATTCTCTTTCTTTCTCGTTGATTTCTGAAATAGTGCTAATGATATCTGTCTTTAGATCATTGATCTTCCCTTCTGTTAATGGAATCTGCACATAACAATCATGTATCTCAAACTTGTCTCTAACTTCGTCTGGTAAACAATCAATGTTATTATTTAATACCATTTCATCAATATATTTTTCAGTATCATCTTCATATCCGAAATTTTTCAGCCACATCTTTGCCGTATTGATAAGACTTTCGCCTATAGAATTTCTTTCTATATATCTATCTTTTTTCTTACCATTTTTCTGTTCAATGGTAACTGTGACATATTTTAAGAAATTCCATTCGCATACAATATCTTTCAATGGAATATTTAATGCTTGTCTAATACCTTCAGCATAAATAACCAACTGACCACATTCAGCGTCAATTTTTGCGCCTTGATAACGTGTAGATGTTTTCCAATCTACAATATGTACACGTTTTTTCTCATTACCATTTTCGTCTTTGTATGACTCGATATAAAGCATGTCAATATATCCTTGCATATAAATATCATCAGAAATTTTAATTGTAATAAAATGCTCAACTTTATGTGGAAAAGTAATCAGATTATGATTTTTAAAGAAATGTCTAATGCAATTTTCATATTTATTTGCTATTGCATCATTTTTATCAGAATCACTGCGATTGTATTTGAGTTCTGCACAATTCATTGTAAATAAGCTATCTTCATATAAATCTGGCATATCCTCATATTTAATTTTGCCAGTATATAGCTGCTCAATAATATCATGTACATTACCACCAGATACACAATAAATACTATTTGTTCTATCTTCTTTCTTGTGTAGGATATATTTCAAAAAATATTCCCATCTATCTTGTTTGTAACAATGATACCTTGACCATGACCATAATGTATCAACACCAAACTTGTTACAAATTTCTGTTAATTCTTTACTTGTCTTTCTTGCCAATCTCTTAACTTTCTCCTTTCTGACTCATCATATAAAACACGATGCTTGAGAAGGAAGTTGTATACTTTATTTGGCATATCAGCAGGGCTGTCTTTACTACCTTTTTTAATCAAATCCCAACGATCATATATGTAACTTACTTTTCTAATAGGATAAAATTTATCACATTCCTGTCTAATATGGTTTATATCAATTCCTTCATCTAAAGCCACTACAATTTCTACATTTAAACTAATCAGTATCCTAACTTGTTCTTCTGTAAGCTCACAATTTCCTATTGCAACAGCCGTACCATCTTTTCGTGAATACCTTTTAAGCACCGATTTCTGCGCTTCAAAAACGACTGCATAACCAGCCTCTTGAATTGTTTGATAATTCTCATTTAACCCATATACATTTATTCCTTTTGGATATGTTTTGGATAACTTAAAAAACTTCGGAATATCAAACATCTCATAATTTGGTACAGTAGTTCTCCCACTAATACCTATATATTCATTGTCATCTCCATCCCACTTTCGTTCAGGAATGACAATTCGTTTTCTATCATATGAATATCCAATATTAAATCTTTTACATGCAAAAGGCATAACGCCTTCACGAATCCAATCAATATATGGCAAATCAATATATTCTTTCATACATGAATCATCATACACTGGAACATCTTTATCAATTGTGTATCTTTGGCGTTTCACTTTTTTGAAGATTGCTAATGGATCTTTCTTATTATCTTTGTTGTCACTCTTACTATATGAATATTTCAAACCTAAAATATTGTGGAGATATTTATTAGCTTTTCCAAAAGATATACCCTTTATTGTCATAACCAATGTAAAAATATCTCCACGCTTATTTTCTTCCGAACTTCTAATCGCCACTGATAATGTATCTTTCTTTACACATATAGCAGTTTTATTATTGCCTTGTGGCAAGGCGGCTCTCCATTCAGTAGGATATTCGTGTAGTCCATGACATTCCAACGATAATAAAATCTGTTCTATACAATTATTCTCTATAATGTATTCTTTTAATTCATCTGCATTAATACACGCTCACCGCCTCCATCACAAATTTAAAAATCAACTGGGACAGAAGTAAAACCAACTTCTTTCAGTATATTTCTACTCATATCATGCTCACATACAATCTGTATACTACTTGCAGCACCCTCACGGTTTTTACAAATGAATATAAGCTGATAATGTTTGCCTTCGTCCAGTTTGACAGGTATTTTTGATTTATTGTTTTTTCCATCAAATCTATATACCTTTAAAGCATTTTTCTCACCTGTATACTCATCTTCAAATACATCTCTCAACATTAAACATGTACTCGCAGGATCGACAATACTTTTTGCCATACCAATATTATCTTGACTATAAAATCTCTGACGTGCTGAAGATTTCGCCAACTGGAATGTAATAGTTACATGGACTTCCAAGCCACCTTCTTCTTTGCACTTAATAGTGTCGTAAATATCAACCATATTTTGTTGCATATCTAACCACATTTTATCGGAACGACTGCCTGAATCGGCTTTATATGTATCAAGAATGAAATATTTAACACCAAGATTTGCATATTTCTTTAGAACTTTAATAAATTTCTGAGTCTTGTATCTCTTAAATGGTATAAGCGTAAGCATATTATTTTCAGATTTTTCAACAATCCAATCTGCACATTTCTTTAACAAATCTTTTGTCTCATCTGAATATTTACCATCTCTTACAACAAACTTCTGTAAGTCTTGCTTGTAGATATTATTTGCAACCCATACAAGTAATTCTCTCTGCCATTTACGAATTCCTTCTTCATTTACAGCTATAACAAGCCTTTCCCCATATTTAATCGTGCTTGGGATTAACATTGACCTTGTTAATGTGGTTTTACCCATATTAGATAATCCACCAATCAGTGTTATATTGCCAGGCAACTGACCACCAGTTTCCTTGTTAAGAATATCCATATTATTATAAGGAAGACCAACTGCAATACCTGCATCTAACTCATCAATTAAATCATAAATGCCATCAGCCAATGAATATGACTGTACATCATCATCTGCATTGATGAAAATATGATTTAACATTGCTTCATATTCTTCATATATTTCATCTAAAGACATATCACAGAATTCATTGATACGATTATTTACAGGGAATCCATTTTTTAACATCTCCAAAACTGTTTTCCACTTGTATAGTTCTTTAACATACCCATCCATATTGTTGATGTTTACATACTCTTTGGCTTTATCAATCGTTTCATATCCACCATAATCCTCATATTCCTTTTTGAGTTTTTGATGCTTTTCAAGATATAAACCAACAGTCATATCATCCAATACTGATTTCTTTTCTACTACAATAATGTCATTTGCAATCTGCCAATAGACTCGCCATGTATTTTCACTAAAATCTTCAAGCTGCAATGTATAATCAAAAATTAATTCTGGTTGTTTATATAAAATAGCAACTATATTAGCTTCTGCTATTATCTTGTATTCTCGAATCTGTTTTGCACATTTTAATACTTCTTCCTGATAAGGAGTTAATTTTTTATTCTCTTTTTTCTCAGCCAATTAGTACCTCCTCAAAACAGTTTCTTCATTCTGTCACTTGTCTCTTTAGTCTTTTTTACATATCCAGCATTCTCATTACTCTGATTATTGAAGTCTTTAGATTCAACTCTCTCCTCAGTCTTTTTAACATTCTGCAATCTCAAATATACATCGTTGATTTCAGGTTCAATCATTTTCATAATAAGATTGATTTTATGTTTTTCATCTTTGATTTTCTTTTCATTTTCATGTAAATATGTAACAATTTTTCTCTTACATAACTTAAAGGTACATAAAATTGTGTAATCATCATAATTAGCTTTTGCTTCATGATTATTATTCGCTATATGTTCGCCACGTTTAATACCTTGTAGCTTTAATGCGAGATACTGTGGAAATTTCATATTATCATCGTATTCAAGAATCTCTTTCTTTACATACTCACATAGTTCAATCCACTGCTCATTATCTTTCTTTTTTATATTTCTCATTTACCAAATCATCCTTTCTTAAAAACTCCAACAGGCAATTAACCTGTCGGAGTATAATTTTAATTAGGCTAACTGTAACTTGGCAAAATCAATTAACTCTGTAAGAGTATCTGGTGACTGCATTTCAAGATTCTTTAATGAAACATCCTTATCCTTCATCTGCTTGTTTACTTTGAGCAAAGCATCTTTGTTATCCTTGAGTGACTTTAATACATCTTTAAATTCAGCAGCTAACTCTTCTGCTTTCTCAGCTTTGTCAACCATAGAATCTGTAGAAGTCTTTAAGTCATTCTTGTATGATGTCTCATTTGTCTCAAGATCATGCATTGACTCAAAATAATCCTTCCAAATATCATAAGATGGGTTCTCAATAATCTGTCCAACCTTAGTTACATTTGTTCTGTCCTTCTTAACCTTTGCAAAATAACGAACATCCTCACCATTCTCTTCCTTATAAAACTCAAGAATTGTATCATAATCAAATTTAACTGACTTATGCATATCAGGTTTAATGCCAACTAACTTACGGTTATCACCTGTTCCTTCATATACTTCTGTTGCCTGTGCAACTGACACAACATGCTTACCCTTTGCAGAAAGATCAATCTTAGCCTGCTGAAGCTTCATGTTGATAATTTTGATACGTCCCCACTGTCTCTGAGAAACTACTGTATCGTCAACATCTCCACCCTTTCTACGAGCTTTCTTCTCTTCAACTTCTGTAGCTCCAACCTGCATTGTTGCATAAAACTTAGTCTCTGAGTCGATGTCAAGTGTCTGAATCTCATCCGAATCTACTGCTTCGTCAATATCATCCTCTAAATCATCAAGATCTGATGTGTCGTCTACTAAAATAAGATTGTTGTAAGTCTTGCCATTTGCCAATGTAATATCCTTGCCCTCGTAGTGTGCAACACCAGTCTCTGAGTCAATACATGCAACTTTAGGGAATGTAAGTGCGAACCATGACTTTCCAGAACCTTCATAACCATATGCTAAAAACTTTCCACCAATCTTTGCTTCTCTTGCTTTTCTAAATGCCAATTGTTTATCCTCCTAGAATTTAATTTTTTATAAAGTGCTCACCCTGTTTATAACAGGGCAAGCATATTTTTTAGTTCATACCTTCAAGCATTGCAAGAAGATCATCATCTTCTGATGAGCTGTCACTTTCTGTTTCAGAATCGCCATCATCACTTGGTTCTACACCAGCATCATTTAATGCCTGTTCGTAGAAATACAGGTCATCCTCATCATACTTACCATCTTCAAATGCTACAGTTGGTTTTCTATCATCACCATCACCAACATATGTAATATCAGGCTTAACAATAATCATTCTTCTCTCACGATTACCATTTCCTACGGCACACTTCTTTTCAGCCTCTTCCTCTGAATAAAGTCCCATTTCGATAAGTTCCTTAATGTCGTCAGGAATGTCATCTTCTGTGATATTTATTACTGAACCACCTTCAACTAAATTTCCTGTAACTGTAATCTCAGTAATCTTGCCCTTCTTAGGCTTGAAAAATCTCTGAAGCATCTTAGCTGTAATCTCTGGATTCTCATTAATAGCAACTTCAAATGTCTTAGGATATGTAACATTTTTCTTAACTTCAATCTTCTCTCCGTCAATCTTAGGCTTTCCAACATAATCAACAACATATGCTGCCAGTTCCATAGTACCCTTATCATCATTCTTCTTCCCGATACTCTTTGAATCAACAAGAATTGTCTGTGAGAATGTAGCCTTAAAATCTGCCTCATCATCAATTTTTGAAAGTACAATAGATGTAATCTCTTTCTTTGTAGAAACATTACCTTCATACTCGCTGTAGCCGATTGTACCCTTTACATTTACAATCATTCCATCTTCAAGATGCTCATTCAGATACTCTACTGCATCATAAGCCGTGAGGAACTTCTTATATACAGTCTTATCCTTTACATCTTTCTCAACACCAACTGTTAAGAACGAAGAGTCTGAAATGCTATCATATAGAGATTCATCAAGACGATCCTCCCACGCAATCTCTACTGACTTACTCTTTCCTGTATCGTCCTTCTCATCCTTACTGTAAGCACGAATTACATTATCCTTATCAGGGAAGAAACCACTTCTCATCTCTGCATATACTGTATTGCCGTTTCCACAATCAACACCTACATACATACTGTTATCTGTCCAACCAGAATCATAACTATTGTCAAGATTGAATGTCTTGTCTGTTACTTTTACACGACCAATAAGATTGAATACTGCCTTACCTTTTTTTAATGCTTTTCTTTCCTTTGTCTTTGCCAAATTACTTGTCCTCCTTAAAATTAAAAAAATATATAAATATTGTTAATAAAACAATCTATCTAAACGCCCACTTAGGACGGAACATGGAAGTAAATCTATATGAAAATTTATCCATAAACAGTGATTTTTGAGTGCAAAAACCCAAGGGTATGCTGTGCCACCCATATTTTTATTCGCTGTTCAATTATTTGTTTTGGAAATTTTGACTTGATTAAGTCGGATCAACTATTCGATATGCTAATCTTTTATCTGTAAATATTTCTTCTCCATTATCCGTTAATCTTGTGATATTACAAGACAAATGCATTTCATCATATTCCAGATTTGAAATTTTGCAATTAGATTGTATGCTGTTTCCTTTCATAACTTTTGACTTGAAGAAAACTGCTTTACCATCATAATTCTTATGTGCTTTACAATATTCATCCCAACTATCTGCCTCAACCACTCTTGATTGATGATCTCTGATGATATTATTTTCATCAATGATTAGATTTGTTTCAATTACTTCTATGTATCTCACCTCACTTATATATTCTCTGTTACTATCGAAGAATGTGAACCATGCCTTCTCTTGTACCCATTAAAACAGGTTCTTCACCATTAGCTTTCATCTTCCAATAGGCACTTTTACTTTTCTCCATCTCTAATTGATGTTTCAAGCTTTCAATTTCTTTCTCATAATAGTCATTATCGAACTTCTGAATGCCAATCTGTTTATAGTTTTTGGAAACATGTTTTACAGAATAATTGGATATATAATCACTTGTACTATCTAAATACTGAATTGTTGGCTCAAAGAATCCACGCTTTTTACATTCATCGCAATGGCATATATCTGAAATGTAACCAATTCTTCCATCTCTATTTTCTACGAAATCTCCGATATTGAATTTTATATCTGTTACATTATTCTCTTTTGTCATATGGACTTCTTCAAAGAAAAGATTTACACAATCAGAATATTGTGTTGACCTAATAAATCTATATCCCAAGCTTTCATATTCCTTTATTATTTTATTTGCATCTGATAAGCTTGCTTTAACTGCAATCATTTTTCACCTCCTAATAACCAATGAAACAGTGAATTACTGTAACTGCTTCACCTACTTATTCTCCCGTTTTATAAATTTATTTAAGATAAACTTTCTTCAACCAATATATTTAATTTTTTCCAACAAGAAATACATATATGAAATGGCTGACTTTGTAATCTGAACGATTTTAGATATATGATCCTTTCATTACTTAATTCTTTATCACAAATTTTACATCTACATTTTTTAGTATTTCTTACTTCAAATTCATTAAATTCGTGTATAAAACTTTTATCCATTTTCCCCTCCCTATATGTTTATTCTCTATTCGATTTTCATTTTTATTGGAAATTGTGATTCGAATGAATCATAGATAAGTTAGATTTACTTGCTAAATAAATATTCATCACATTTAAAGCCGTTTTTATTTAACCAATCGGATACTAAATGACGATGACAAAAATCTGTAGGCTTTTCATAGCAAATCAAAGCAATGTCATTTTCTCCAACATTATATCCATAGCAAATTCTTGAAAAATCTAAGACAACATCAGTAGCGTTTAATTTATTTAATACCTGCTCATTAAAGCACTTTATATAATAATCATTATCATGATTTTCTTTCCATTCCATAAAGAAATTGTATTTTGGTGCAAGTTTTTTATACTGTAAGCCTGTATACCAATCAGGTGCTTTTCCACAAATTGAAATTGGAATTATATTATCTGGTAACGATTTAAGTTTTGCAAAATAACTTGTATATATCACATTCTTACCTCCATCTATATATTCTCTTATTTTCTTCTCTCTTTTCTATCAACTACATGCTTATGACCTTTAGGACAAACACTATATAAAATATCAGCATATCCATCTACATAATCGTTACCACCTGAATTAATCGGATCTTCATACACACAAATCTTTGTAGGAATAGTTTCTTTTTCCGAAAAGAAAGATTTTGTAAGATAATAGTCCTTGCACTCCTCACAATATGTAAGTTTGCCATTTATGATGTCTTTCGCTATTTTGATATCATCTTCATATTGTTTTAAAACATCTAATTTTTCACTATCTCTTGCTCTTGAAATTATAATATCTTCAATATTCTTTAGCATTTTTCTCACCTCTCTAACTATATATTCTCTGTTTTATTTCAATTCTGTCTTTTGTCCTTATCAATTACATCTTTCATAAAATGTGGCTTAGTAACAATATCAAAAATTATGTAGTAGAGATGGTTGCAGAAAGCAAAGAACTTAATATTTTTACAATCCAAATCATCACCACCAAGATCTTCTGCTATATTTTCAATAATAAAAGTTACAATAGCATTTCTATTGATAGGAACATTGTGATGAATATGAGATTTTACTAAATAGACCAATCTGTCTTCCACCTCTTCAAGTTCAAATTTGTATACATTTTTATATAATTCATTATCTTCGTCTTTTGATTCACCAAAAACTGCCTCAAACATAAAGTTCTGAAAATCCTCCTGACGAAATGCTTCTCTAATTTTATTCTCTGTCTCTTTTTCAAATCTCATATTCTTTTACCTCCACAACCAAGAAATGTCAGTTTCCTTCGACTCTATTTCTTACCAATTACTACTCCTAATATTAATACCATTTGGAGATATTGTTGTGGTTGTAGATGAGCAGTTTCCTGATATATCATTACAAATTTTATGATATAATTTTAAAAAGTCATCTACTGACATTTTCTTAATTTCATCATATAATTTGTTAATATCTTTCCAAATTTCATCGTGTTTCTGAGCTTTATCCTTCATATCTGAAATCTGTTCCATGAGTTTCTGTCTTTCTTCTTTACGGCTTGCAATCTCTTTATCTTTCTGAACACAAAATTCAGCAAGTTTCTGTTCTTTGTAATTATTCAAATATTCATCTGCTGGATTAACTTCTTCTACTTTTGCTTCGTTATTCTTAATTTCTTCATTCATTGATATATTCTCCTTGTTTATTTATTCTCTGTTCTTAGAATCCCATTTAACAAAATCTTCTAAATCATATTCACCAGATTCTTCTTCCTTAATTTCAGGAACAAATACATTATAATTACCTTCGTTACGATCATGTTCAATTATCTGTCGCAGCATCTCATACATATTTATAATTCCTAACTGATATGCTCTCTTTTCGCCATCAGTCATTCCATCGCAAACTTCATTATTCTTACTCTCTAAAAGATCCTTATACTTTTCTAAGCTTTCTACAATTAATAAAAATTCTTCGTTCATTTATATATTCTCCTTTCATTCCAAAGAAATCGAAATTTACTGTGCTTTTTCACTCACAGAAAGCCTTATTTTATAGGTTTTTTGAAAAGTCAACATAAATGATTTCATGCTCACCTTTGATTTTTGACTCAATTTCTTCAAATGAATGTTCATATTTATTGCCAACAACAATAATGTCAGCTTCAATGGTGTCTAACTCTTCATGAGCATCTGTCTCATATACTGTTTTCGCTCGATCTGAATTAGCAATAATTCCTGCAATATAGCTCTTACCTAACCCACTATCACCTTTGAAAATCCAAACAGGTCTTTTATCCATTGCACGATTTGTTTCTATAAATAATTCTTCTGTAATTCCAGCATTGCCATTTGGATACCAGTAGTCATCGCCATCGCCATCTACATGAAAAATATCATTCTCGGCATTATAGATAGTATCTTCAAAGTCTCCTTCTTTTGTTCCTATTTCAAAAGATAAATCTTTGATTGGTTTATGTGTTGAGCCAATAAACGAATCTACAAGTCTGACTTCGCAATGTCCCCATGATGCACTACACCAACCACTAGGACAATCACCGTATTCAGTCCAAAGCGATACTTCATATTTTAAATTATTCTCCGAAATACAATTTAAGATATATTTAGAATTGTCTTCAAAATCATCATCTCTATCGTTGTATGTACGAATATGTTCTATTCTTAATGAATGTACTTTTAATTTCATATTTACCTCTTTAATTTTCCTGCGCTTCAAGCTTATCTAATGCCAACTGAAAAATATCAATCATATGTTGAATTTCATCTCTATCCCATACGATGACCAAATCTTTTTCTTCATAATCTGCCGTACTTGTATCACTTGGCTCTAACCAATCTTTACTAGACAAACGAATTGGAATACCTTTATCTAATGATACATAGCTTGGCATATGAATACATGCATGAAAAAATCCTCTTTCGTCTCCACCGCACATTAGATTGAAGCCACTGATTTCGATATCATCATAACATTTATCTTTTAACCTATTTACTCTTTCTGCTGAAAAATCACTCACATTACTGAATATTGTCCCAGCAGGTTCGTATCCTAAATCTCTTGCTTTAATTAATCGCATTTATTTTCCCCCTATTTACTCCACTTCTCTCCAATTGATACTGTAATATGGCTCATTGTACTGAGTACCAGTCTCGACTTTATAACCAAGTTCCTCTAATTTCTTTCGTGTTTCAGGTTTTAAACAACCAT